>Ga0209304_1000457_pt1 | contig 28184 bp, 24 predicted proteins | sample COGITO_mtgs_1004_4_FD_184789 | JGI IMG/M metagenome (GOLD analysis project Ga0209304, IMG submission 184789) | Pelagic marine microbial communities from North Sea - COGITO_mtgs_100423 (SPAdes) (version 2) | ecosystem: Environmental > Aquatic > Marine > Epipelagic ...
GTATCTAATGCCGAGGTTGTTGCCATGCAATGCTACCAAAACAATACACTACAGATTAATGATAATGAGCTTAAAATTGGGGATACCGTTAAAGTGCCCTTATTAGAGCAGGAGGCTATTTTACTTTCCCAGAAAGGGAAAAATTGTATAGCGCAGTTAAAAAAACTAGGAGCTATTGTAACGTTTCAATTGAGTTAATCAATTGAAATTTTTTATTGTAAAAAATATCCATTACTGTGAGTAGTGATGGCGAAGCCGTTTAAAAAGTTTAATTTTAAGGCAAATAATAGTTAATAATGTCTGTAAATTTTTATAAAAAAATAGAAGAAGAACTTCATGGTTTAGGCTTTAGCATTATTGATACTGATTTGCAAAGACCTTGGGGTGCCTTTTATTATATTGACGAATCACAAGCGCAAGATTTCTCAAATCATTTTTTTAATGGTATTGATATTAATACGCTAAAAATAAATGGTAAGTTGAGTCCAAAAATTTTAATGGTAAAACCTCAGGTTAAATTATCATGGCAGTATCATAATAGACGTGCAGAAATATGGCAAGTTTATCAAGGCAAAGTAGGTGTGGTGCAAAGTGAAACAGACATTGAAAATAAAATGAAAGTATATGATGTGGGAAGTCAATTGAAACTCAATCAAGGAGTAAGACATCGTCTTATAGGATTAGATGATTATGCTGTAGTTGCTGAAATTTGGCAGCATACAGATAAAATTCCCTCAGATGAAGACGATATTATAAGAGTTCAAGACGATTTTGGTAGGTAATATAATCCATATAAAATATAATACTACAATCTAAATTGATTTTTTTTAATCAAACTAATAAATGGAAGTCAATATTTATAATAAAAAAATTTTGGTAACTGGAGGAGCAGGCTTTATTGGCTCTAATTTATGCGAGGAACTACTTCGTTTAGGTAATGAAGTAGTTTGCTTTGATAATTTTGCAACTGGAAAAAGAGAAAATATTACTAAATTTCTTGAAAATTCTAATTTTACACTCATTGAAGGTGACATAAGAAAACTAGAGGATTGTTTTAATGCTACCAAAGGTGTTGAGTATGTTTTACATCAAGCAGCATTAGGTTCTGTGCCCAGGTCAATTAAAGATCCTATTAAATCGAATGATGTAAATGTGAGTGGCTTTTTAAATATGCTAGTGGCCTCAAGAGATAATGGTGTGCAACGTTTTGTTTACGCTGCAAGTTCCTCAACATATGGAGACTCAGAGTCAATGCCAAAAGTTGAACATGTCATTGGAAAACCCCTATCTCCTTACGCAATTACAAAATATGTAAATGAGTTATACGCTGATGTTTTTTCAAAAACGTATGGACTAGAAACTATAGGTTTACGTTATTTTAATGTATTTGGTAGAAGACAAGATCCAAATGGAGCCTATGCAGCTGTAATTCCAAAATTTGTAAGTGAATTGATGAAAGGTGAATCTCCAGTAATTAATGGGGATGGAAATTTCTCAAGAGATTTTACCTATATAGATGACGTGATACAGGCAAATCTTTTAAGTCTAGTTACAACTAATGAAAAAGCTATCAATACTTTTTACAATATCGCCTATGGCGATCGAAATACTTTGAATGATTTAATGAAATACTTAAAAAAATATTTATCTGAAATTGATTCAAAAATTTCAAATATTGAAGTCATATATGGTCCAACTCGACCAGGTGATATTCCACATTCACACGCTAGTATAGCTAAAGCAAAAGAGAATTTAAATTATAACCCACAGTTTACCCTCCAGCAAGGACTAAAAGAAGCTGTGAAATGGTATTGGAAAAATTTGTAAATATAAAATATGAACAAAGATAAAATAGCAATTATAGGACTAGGATATGTTGGTTTGCCCCTGGCAAGACTTTTTGCAACTAAATATCCAGTAGTTGGATTTGATATCAATACAGATAGAATAACTGAGTTGATGACTGGTGTAGATTCTACTTTAGAAGTTGATAACGAAACCTTACAATCTGTATTAATTGACAAAAACACTGATTCAAATGGACTGTTTTGCACCAATAAGTTTGATGAAATTAAGGATTGTAATTATTACATTATCACAGTTCCAACACCAGTAGATAAAAATAATAGACCTATTTTAACTCCGCTAATTAAAGCGAGTGAAACCGTTGGAGCGGTTTTAAAAAAAGGAGATATCGTAATTTATGAATCTACAGTGTATCCAGGAGCTACAGAGGAAGATTGCGTGCCAGTTCTAGAAAAAGTTTCAGGTTTAAAATTTAATGAAGATTTTTATGCAGGCTATTCACCAGAAAGAATCAATCCAGGAGACAAAGAACATACGGTTGAGAGAATATTAAAAGTAACTTCTGGTTCTACTTTAGAAATAGGTTTTAAAGTAGATGCCCTTTACAAATCTGTAATTATAGCAGGTACGCATTTAGCACCTACCATAAAAGTAGCGGAAGCTTCAAAAGTAATAGAGAATTCTCAAAGAGATATAAATATCGCTTTTGTAAATGAACTCGCCAAGATATTTAATTTAATGGATATCAATACCCATGATGTGCTGGAAGCCGCAGGCACTAAATGGAACTTTCTTCCTTTTAAACCTGGTTTGGTAGGGGGGCATTGTATTGGGGTAGACCCTTATTATCTGGCGCAAAAGGCTCAAGAACATGGGTATCATCCTGAAATTATTTTAGCTGGCCGACGATTAAACGACGGTATGGGAGATTATGTAGCCTCTGAGATTGTGAAATGTATGATCAAAAAAAATATACCCGTAAATGGATCTAAAGTTCTAGTTTTAGGAATTACCTTTAAAGAAAATTGTCCAGATGTAAGAAATACTAAAGCAGTAGATCTTATAAATGCTTTAAAAGATTATGGAACAAATATCACAATTCATGATCCTTGGGCAGATGAAAATGAAGTGATGTATGAATATGGTTTAGAATCTTTAAAATCTTTACCAAATGGAAAGTTTGATGCTATAATTTTAACAGTTTCTCACAATAAATTCAAAGAACTTGATTTGTTATCATTAAAAAAGCACAATTCTATAATTTATGACATAAAAAATTTCTTACACAATAATATTATTGATAGTAGTTTATAAAACAAAAAATAAATACTAAAATCTAAAAAATTAAAAATGAATATTACAGTGATTGGATCCGGGTATGTTGGGTTAGTTTCAGGAACATGTTTCGCAGAAATGGGAAATCATGTTACTTGCGTTGATATAGATCTAGTCAAGATTGAAAAATTAAATAAAGGCGTCATTCCTATCTTTGAGCCTGGTCTTGAGACCATGGTTTTAAAAAATGTACAAAACAAAAACTTATTTTTTACAACAGCATTAGCTAAAGCCTTAAAAAAATCTGAAATTGTTTTTATAGCCGTGGGAACCCCCATGGAAGATGATGGTTCTGCTGATTTGCAATATGTCTTGGCAGTAGCGAAATCTATAGGTCAATGCATGCAACAAAGATTGATCATAGTTGATAAATCTACGGTACCTATTGGAACTGCTGATCAAGTAAAAGCAACGATACAAAAAGAATTAGATAATAGAAATGTTTCGCTAGAGTTTGATGTGGTTTCTAATCCTGAATTTTTGAAAGAAGGGGCAGCAATAGCTGATTTTATGAAACCAGATAGAGTAGTAGTAGGTGTAGACAGTGATTATGCTGAAGATAAGATGAGACAACTATATTACCCTTTTTGTATGTCTAGAGATAGATTCATAGCTATGGATATTCGCTCTGCTGAAATGACTAAGTATGCGGCTAATGCAATGCTGGCCACAAAAATATCTTTTATGAATGAAATTGCAAATATCTGTGAAAAAGTAGGGGCAGATGCGAATCAGGTAAGAATCGGAATCGGTTCAGATCAACGCATAGGATATAAATTTATTTATCCAGGAGCAGGTTATGGAGGTTCTTGTTTTCCAAAAGATGTAAAAGCACTCACAAGAATTGCTAAAGAACATGGATATAATGCTCATTTAATAACTGCTGTTGAGAATGTAAATGATGCTCAAAAGTTAGTTATAGCAAATAAAATAGTGAATCGTTTTGGTGAAAATTTAAATGGATTTTGTTTTGGCATATGGGGCTTAGCTTTCAAGCCGGGTACAGATGATATGCGAGAAGCACCAGCAATTTATGTCATTAAAGAATTAGTTAGTAAAGGTGCTCAAATAAAAGCCTACGATCCAAAAGCAATTGATGAAGCTAAAGAACATTATTTAAAAGGAATTCAAAATATAACTTATGTACATTCTAAATATGAGGTTTTAAAAGATTCAGATGCATTGGTATTGCTTACGGAGTGGAAAGAGTTTCGTTCGCCTGATTTTGAAGAAATAAAAGTACAGTTAAAAACTCCGATTATTTTTGATGGACGTAATCAGTACAATTCGTTTAGCCTCCTGGAAAAAGGATTTGAATATTATCAAATAGGGAAAAGTAAATGAAGATATTAGTTACTGGAGCAGCTGGTTTTATTGGGTTTCATACCTGTTTGAAGTTAGTCAATATTGGTCATGAAGTTTATGGTATTGACAATATTAATGATTATTATAATCCTAAACTTAAATTTGATCGATTAAACGAATTAGGGTTTAACGAATCTGCATCAAAACTCTTTAAAAATCAAATTCAGAGTGCTAAATTCAATTCTTTAAGATTTTCCAGAATAGATTTAGTTGATCAAGAAAGTATTCATAATTTATTTAAGCAAGAACAATTTGAAGTTGTTTGTAACCTAGCTGCTCAGGCTGGTGTGAGATATTCTATAGAAAATCCCAAAGCGTATATAGATAGTAATATTACAGGATTTTTCAATATTCTTGAAGGATGTCGTAATAACAAAGTAAAACATTTAGTTTATGCAAGTAGTTCCAGTGTATATGGAGAGAATAAAAAAGTACCTTTTGAAACTACTGACAATGTTGACCATCCAATTAGTTTATACGCTGCAACAAAAAAGAGTAATGAATTAATGGCTCACACCTATGGGCATTTATATGGTTTTAAAACTACAGGATTACGTTTTTTTACTGTATATGGACCTTGGGGAAGACCAGATATGGCTTATTACTTATTTACTGAAGCAATTTTAAATGATAAACCTATAAAAGTTTTCAATAATGGGGAAATGGAAAGAGATTTCACATATATTGATGATATTGTAAATGGCGTTACTAAAATTATTGAAAAAAATATTGACTTAAGAGAACATTATAAAATTTATAACATTGGTAATAACAAAACTGAAAGTTTACAAAACTTTATAGCTAATATGGAGGAAGTGATAGGTAAGAAGGCTATCAAAGAAATGTATCCAATGCAACAAGGAGATGTTCCTAAAACATTTGCAGATATTGATAAATTAATTGATGATTTTGGTTTTAAGCCTAGTACCTCTATTAATGAAGGGCTTGAGGAATTTATAAATTGGTATAAAAAATATAATTGTCACTAATCGTTAAATTATAAAACATGTTAAAACTATTAGATTGCACTCTCCGGGATGGGGGTTACTATACAAATTGGGATTTTGACCAGAATTTAATTGTCGATTATGCAAAATCAATGGAAGAGTTACCTATAGATTACATTGAAGTTGGTTATAGAAGTATACCTTTAAAAGGATATTTTGGAAAATATTTTTATTGCCCAATTTATGTTTTAAAACAATTAAAAAGTTTAATGCCTTCTAAAAAATTAGTTATTATTCTAAATGAGAAAGATATTAGGCCAGAACATTTAGAAGAATTATTGACTCCTATAAAACCTTACATCACCTTAGTCAGGATTGCTATAGATCCTAAAAACTTTGAACGTGCTGTTGATTTAGCAAAAGCAGTAAAAGCTATGAGTTTTGAAGTTGCTTTTAATGTTATGTATATGTCTAATTGGAAGAAAGATCCCTCTTTTTTAGAGTTATTAAAGGGATTAGATGAAACATTAGACTATTTTTATATGGTTGATTCCTTTGGTGGTGTTTTACCAAATGAAGTTAGAGAACTCACACAATTGGTTAAATCTAAAACAAATGTAAGTATAGGCTTTCATAGCCATGACAATCTAAGTATGGGGCTTATCAATACCATTACAGCTTTAGAACATGGTTGTGATATTGTTGACGCTACAATTACCGGAATGGGGAGAGGTGCAGGTAATTTAAAAACAGAATTATTATTAACTTACTTAGAGAGCCAAAATAAGATTGAATTAAATTTCAATAGTTTAGTCAGAGTAGTATTTGAGTTTGAAGAATTAAGAAAAATTCACGGATGGGGTACTAGTTTACCCTATATGTTTTCAGGATCTCACTCATTACCCCAAAAAGATGTTATGGATTGGGTTTCTAAAAGGACTTATTCCTTGAATAGTATAATACAAGCATTGTTCAATAAAAAGGAAAACATTGATGATAATATTAGTAAAATATCTAAGTTTATTCCTGATTCATTAAAACGGCAAGCTGTAATTATTGGAGGCGGTCCCAACGCAAAGATTCATTCAGAGGCTGTAAAGGAGTTTATTAATCTTAGAAATGAAAATACTTGCATCATTCATTCCAGTGCAAAAAATGCTATTTATTACAAAAACATTGATGTTAAACAATATTTTTGCCTTGTTGGTAACGAAGGCCATCGATTAAATAGAGTGTTTAATGAAAATTTAAAAGATATTGTACATAAATGTATTCTTCCATCTTTCCCTCGGAGAATGGGAACTTATATTCCAAATCAAGTAAAAAACAGAAGCTATGAATTGGACAGACTAAATTTTTCTGATGACTATATAGATTCCCATTTTGCAATTGCACTACAGACTTGCATTCAATTAGGTTGTAAAGATGTATTTCTAGTTGGTTTTGATGGTTACAATAACAATATCTCTAATAATGAGATTGAATTAGCAGATGAAAATAATTATTTAATTGAGAAATTTAAGGATACAGACATTAATTTAATTTCACTAACTGAAACTAAATACAATATTAATGTTAAGTCATTATACGAATTTTTGAAATGAATACTCGAAAACAATAATTTCAAGTTTTTGATGGTTATGAGTATTCTTAAATCCATCAAAAAAATTGACTCAGGAAAATCAAGTAATCTTTGATGAATTCGAAAATCATTTTACAGGTAATTTATTGACCATAACTAAAACTATATATTTTGGATTAGATTTTACATCAATACATAACAAAATAGAATTATGAAAAAAAAAATATTAGGTATTATTCCCTCTAGACTAAGTTCATCTAGAGTTAAACAAAAACCTCTTTATGAAATAGATGGAATTCCATTAATAATACATGTAGTTAAAAGAGCTTCAATGTCAGATGCTTTATCTGATTTAATTGTAGCTACTGACTCTGAAAAGATTCATGATTTAGTTCTTAGCCATGGATATAAAGCAATATTAACATCCAAGTTACATAAAAATGGAACAGAGAGAATCACAGAGGTAGCCAATATATATAATAATTATGATTGTTTCACTTTAATAAATGGGGATGAAATCCTTCTAAATCCAAGTTCTATTGAATTTAGTATCAATAGTTTCATTAACAGCCCAGATGCTTCCGCTTCAATATTAGCAGTTAAATACAATATATTAAACAAAGCTTCTGACTTTAAAATTGTTTTAGATAATAAGCAAAATGTTATTTATATATCAAGAGCTGATATTCCTTATTATCATAACAATTCTCAAGATTATAGATTAAAAGCTTATCACATAATGACATTTAGCTTAGATTCATTAAATAAATATGTTGAATTAGCTGGCTCAACTCTTGAAGATATTGAGGGGCACGAGCATTTAAGATTTATTGAAAATGGATTAAAAATTAAATGTACAATTGTTGATGACTTATGTATTAGTTTGGATACACATGAAGATATACCAATTATAAAAGAATATTTAAAGAAAGACAAGATATATGCTAAATATAAAATATAAAATTTTTCTTTTTGATTTTGATGGAGTTATTATTGATTCTAATAATGTTAGAGAATATGGCTTTAAAATAGTCTTGAATAAATACCCAGATAACAAAATTCAAAAGTTATTAAAATACCATAATGAAAATGGAGGTCTGTCTCGATATAATAAATTCAGATACTTTTATGAAGTTATTTTGGGTAAATCTATAACTGAAAAAAAAATACATAATTATGCAGCAGAATTTAGTAAAATTATGTTGAATGAATTACCTCAAAATAAATATTTAATCGATGATGTAGTCAAGTATATAGATAAGTTGTTTAAAGAAAATAAAGCCCTACATATAGTTTCAGGATCAGATCAAACGGAATTACGTATTATTACAAAAAAATTAAAAATATCGCATTACTTCAAATCTATTTTAGGATCTCCTACTCATAAAAACACTTTAGTAGATGAGGTAATAAATCTTTATAATTATCCTTTAAAAGAAATTTGTTTAATAGGGGATTCTATCAATGATTACGAGGCTGCAAAAATAAATAATATTGATTTTTTTGGCTATAATAATTTAGATTTAGCTAAGAAAAAAAACTATATTAAATCCTTTAAGGAATTATAGTTTTATGAAAATTGGATTTATCATATACTATGGTCCTGAAATAAGGACATTTGTTGTTAGTAAACTCATTGAAACTCTAGTAGAAAATAATGATGTAGTATTAATTAATAAATTACCATTAGACAATCAAGCCTTTTCTGTACTTAATAAAGTTAAGCAAATACCTTTTCCTGATTCTAAAAGTTCAAATAACATTTTTGATAAGATTCATTCATATTTATATGACTTACATGTTAAGTTTTATAAGAGCAAAATGAAAATTAAAGGACACGGAGAATTTCATTTTTCTGATGGAATAAATAAAGATGTTTATTTTTTAGATTATTTGAAAGGGTCTAATATTGTTCTTAATATTATTAGTTTACTTATGAAGATTATTTCTTATGCTCAAAAAGAAAATATAATTCATACTAATTTTTTTAACACACATAAGTTTGACAAAATAGTTTACTCATCTTCATTTGATTCGGATTGTCTAAAATTCTTACTAAGTTGTCGCAAGAGAAAAATAAACCTTAATTATATTTTGAGTAATTGGAAAGATGTATATATGTACCATTATTTTCATTTTATTCCAGATAAGTTATTTTATTGGAGTAGTCAGCTTAGTGATTTTTCAAAAACACACAATAAGTTACCTTCTGAAAATATTTTTATTAGTGGTAATCCATATTTTTATCCTTTCTTATCTAAAGAAAAAGATTTAAATCAAAATAAATTATATTCTAATTATAATATTGATAATGATGATAAAGTTATAATTTGGGCAACAGGTCAAGATTCAATGTTAGGTAATGAGGAAAAAATAATTTCTGATTTTAATGATATATTACATCAATATTTAGAAAATCCACCCATTATCTTTATAAGAAAAAATCCTTTTTCAAAAGTTAATTATAAACTTTTAGCAAAAAAGTTTGAAAACATTAGAATTTGTAATAATTATTGGATTAAAAATAATGTAGTAGATTTCTTGTATTTAACTGAAAAAGGCGAAACCGAATGGAAAATTCTTTTAAATATTACTGATTTAATTATATCTGTGCCTTCTACAGTTGTTTTGGAAGCTTCTTTAAAAAAAATTAAAGTTTTTAATTTTATTTTTAATAGTTCAGATGAAATCATCGAAAAATTATACCATTACACACAAAGTTCTTTTTATAAACCACTTGTTCAAAGTAATCATTGTGTTATTGAGACTAATATTAATAATTTAGCAAATAACGTTATAAATTTTATTAAAGAGGGATGTGTAAAACATGATTTAGATTTACCTAAAATCATTGAAGGTAATATTCTCGTTAAACTTGAAGATTTAGCAGAAAAAATATATAAAACTTGAATAATAAAATAATTCTAAACTCATTAACTTGGGATTTTAGTTCCAAAATTGCTAGGCAATTGTCTGGTTTATTTATTGGTATTTATTTAGCTAGACTTTTAGGGCCTGAAGATTTTGGAGTCCTTAGTCTAAGTATGATTTTTATTTCTTTATTTGGTTATCTTATTAGTACCGGTCTTTTTTCAGCTCTAATACAAAAAGATATGATAAATGAAGGGCATTTATCCTCAGTTTTTTATTTAAATGTATTAATTTCATTTTTATTAGTAGTAATTTTATTTTTATTATCAAGCAAAATTTCATATTTTTTTGGTCAAGGTGAAGAATTTGAATTAGTGCTTAAAACACTAAGCTTTATATTTTTTCTTAGTGGATTGACCCAGGTTCAAGAGTCAATTTTTAGACGTAATTTAGATTTCAAAACAATTTCAACTACTTATTTTATTGGTTCAATTTTCAGCGGTTTGTTAGGTGTTTTTTTGGCTTTTAATGGTTATGGGGTTTGGAGTTTAGTCTATATGTCAATTGTTGAAAAAATAATTATAGCTATTTTTTTTTGGTTTAAATCAAGTTGGTTTCCAAAAAAAGTATTTAAAGTTTCTGCGATTAAAGAACTTTGGAAGTATGGATTTGATATGTTTCTATCAGGTATTTTAAACGTTTTAGTTTTGCATATTGATTCTTTTATTATGTCAAAATATTTTGGAATTATTCAATTAGGATATTTCAATAGAGCAAAAACTTTAAATAATTTTGCAGTTAGATATTCATCAGAAAGTATTGGATCAGTCATGTTTCCCGCTCTTAGTAAAGTTCAAAACGATAAGAAGCAATTCATTAATATTGGTTTAAATATAGAATTTATTATTGCTTTTGTGGCATTTGGAATCTTAGGATGTCTTTATTTAACTGCTGAAAATTTAATATTATTGTTGCTTGGTGATAAATGGTTTGAATCAATTGCAATTTATAAATTATTGTGTTTAAGTGGGTTTGCATTGCCGATGGTAATGGCAACTACATCAATGCTTAAGTCTTCTGGGCGATCAAGATTATTTTTAAAAATAGAAATATTAACCAAAGCTATCGGAGTATTGGGAATGTTAATAGGTTTTTACTATGGAATGAAAGGTTATTTGATTAGTTTAATTTTTACAGGTTTAATAAGTGTATCGATAATTATTATAATCACTAATTATGTATTTAAAATAAATTTAATCTATAGACTTAAAAATATTTTAATCTATCCAATTATATCAGTTTTCAGTGTTTTTGTTGTTTTTTATATTTTACAGTATATAAGTTTAGATTATCATTTTTTAAATATACTTTTTAAGTTTTTCATTTTTTCTTTTTTCTATTTATCTATAAATATCATTTTAGGCACTTTAGTAATGAAAAAAATTATAAATAAAATTAAATCATAATGTTATGTGTGGAATTGGTGGATTTATAGATACAAAAAGTTGTGCTAAAACTAGTAAAGAAAATCTCAGAAATATGGCAGCCACTTTAAAACATAGAGGTCCAGATAATGAGGGGATTTATTATAATAACATAAGTGGCGTTGGTCTTTTACATACAAGACTTTCAATTCTTGACCTAAGTGAAGATGGTAATCAACCTATGTTTTCAAAAAAAAATAAATATGTTATTTCCTTTAATGGAGAAATATATAATTATAAAGAGCTCAAAGATAAACTTTATTTAGAAGGTGTAGATGATTGGAATAGTAACTCCGATACAGAAATATTACTTGAGTGTATTTATAGATGGGGTTTAACTAAAGCTTTAAAAAAATCTATAGGTATGTTTGCTTTTGCCCTTTATAACATAGAAAACAATACTGTTAGTTTATGTAGGGATCGGGCAGGAGAAAAACCTTTGTCATATTTCTTCAATAAAAATAAGCTAATATTTTCCTCAGAGTTAAAAGCTATTAAAACACATAAATTATTTACAGATAAAATTAACTCCAGTGCAATAAAAACTTACTTTCGTTATGGATATGTTAACAATAGTCAATCTATTTATGAGGATACATTTAAAGTTTATCCCGGTCAAATAGTCACTTTTAGTTTGAAACATAATAAAATTATCAAAAGTGATAAATTTTATTGGACGACTACTAAAAACATTTCAAAGAAAAAAGCTCATAATGAATCCGCTAAAGATTTACAAGAAATACTCTTAAATTCAGTTAAAATGCAAACAAGATCTGACGTCCCACTTGGAGCATTTTTATCAAGTGGAATTGATTCAAGTTTAATAGTTTCAATGATGCAAAAATCAACATCTAAAACAATTAATACATTTACTGTAGGTTTTAATGAGGAATTTTTAAATGAGGCAAAGCAAGCCAAAAAAATAGCTAATTATTTGGGGACTAATCACAGTGAAATATATTTTGATCAAAAACAAATAATTAATTTAATACAGCATAATGATAGCCTTTATGATGAGCCTTTTTCTGATTCATCTCAATTTCCAACATTTTTAGTTTCCGAATTTGCTAAGACAAAAGTTACAGTTGCTTTATCAGGTGATGGAGGTGATGAGTTATTTGGAGGTTATGAAAGATACCGCCAATCATATTCAAATTGGAGAAGATATAAGTTTCTTTCGTTATTAGCTCCCTCTTTTTTAATTGAAAAGACACCTTTATTGAAAAATAAAAAACTTGAGAATTTTCGGAAAACTAGATTACTAAATATTAACACTTTTAATGATTTTTATAAATTAGTAACTCTTTCAAATAATATTGATCCTAGTGATTTATTGATGGACAAAACTTCCAAAATTTCAAATTTTAGAAATCAAGAATTTGATTTTCAAAATAGCGAATCTAATATGATGAATATAGATTTTTTAAATTATTTACCTGATAATATTTTAACTAAAGTTGATAGAGCCTCCATGATATCATCGCTTGAAGTTAGATCTCCTTTTCTGGATCATAATGTCATTGAATTCGCCAATAAATTAGATTTAAGACACAAAATTGGTAAAGTTGGAAATAAATTAATCTTAAGAGAAATTTTATATAATTATATACCTAAAGATTTTTTTTCCCATAAGAAGACAGGATTTGGCTTACCTATTCGAAAATGGCTTCTTGGAGATCTTTACGAATGGTGTGAATTTATGTTTGAAAAAAAGAATTTAACTATTTCTGGATATCTAGACTATGATAAAGTTATTGAGTTATGGGATTTACATAAACGTGGTAAAGGAGATTATACTTACCAATTATGGGATATTTTAATGTTTCAAAAATGGTACCTTAATAAATAGTTTTATGAATATATGTTTTATTTGTTCTGAATACCCTCCCTATAAATGTGGTGGAATTGGTAATTTCGTAAAGAGTATTGCTGAAAAATTTGTAGCTAATGGGCATCGGGTTAAAGTCATAGGGTTATATAATGATTTAAACCAAGACCTACATGAAAGTATTAATGGAGTTAAAGTCACAAGATTAAAAAAATCAAATGGGAGGTATAGAGTGATACATGATATTTTAATGGTCAGAGGAATAATAGATAAATGGATAAAAAATAATGAAATTGATTTAGTTGAAGATAATGATTGGGATTGTTATTCTTTTCTTTTTATGAGACTTAAGTGTAAAATAACTTTACGACTACATAATCCAGATTTGTACAATAGAAATAATTCATTAAAATTATCTGTTTTAAATTGGATTAAAATCAAAGCAAGCTCTAAAAATTGTGATTCTATTATTTCAGTTAGTAACTATACTAAGAATCTATTTATTGATAAATTTGGATTTTCTATAAAAACAACTACAATTCACAATGGAGTTGCTTTGGCTAAAGGTTTTCCGCCATTTGAAAATAGAGTTCCAAACCATGTAATATTTGTTGGTTCATTAGTTAAGAAAAAAGGTGTTCTAGAGCTTTTAAAGGCTTGGCAAATTGTTTTAGAAACGTTGCCTAGTGCTAAATTAAATATTTATGGAAAAGATGGTTTTTTAGATTTAAATTTAAAGGCTTCAGATTACATATTATCTCTTCCAAGTAAAGTCAGGGACTCTATCGCTTATTATAATCATGTTACAATAGAGGAGTTGTATGAAGTTTACAGAACTGCTTCTGCTTTTGTTGCTCCTTCTCATAATGAGGCGTTTGCTTTAACCCCAATGGAGTCTATGGCAAATGGATGCCCAACTGTTTTTACTAAATTTTTAGCTGGAAAAGAACTAATTGACAATAATATTGACGGTGTTTTGATAAATCCAACAGACATTCAAGAAATATCAAATGCCATAATTAAAATTCTAACCGACATAGATTTTAGTAAAAAATTAAGTTATAATGGTTTTAGAAAAATTGAACGATTATTTGATATTAATAAAGTTTACGAAAATAATTTTAAACATTATTCAGAAATATTAAATGAATAAAATTAAACTTACAATAGCTATACCCACAAAAGACAGGTATTTTAAAATAAGGAACTTACTAAAATCTTTAGAAAAGCAAACTTTTAGTGATTTTTTAATATTAATAATTGATGCCTCTGAGTCATTTGTTAATTTAGAGTTAGAATTTCCTAAATTAAATATGGCTCAAGTTAAATTTGACAAACCAAATCTTCCCCTCCAGCGATTTGAAGCTGTAAGTCTAGTAAAAACAAAATATTTGGGTTTTTTTGATGATGATGTAACTATTTCTAATGATTATATTGATACTATTTTTTGTTATTTAGAAAATTCACCAGATGTTATAGCAGGATGTTCAGGCTGGATAGAAAATACACCTTTTAAAAAAATAAGAATAAGTTCAAAATTAAGAAGAATTATCAGTGGTATTTATTTATATAATGAAGGAAAAATATCTAGAGGCGGTTATGCTAATCCATTATTAAATAGGCCAAAAAAAAATATTGACATAGATTATATGATGGGGCCTTCAATGTTTTATAAGTCAAACATTATCAAAATTTATGGAGATTTAAAATGGTTACATGCTTTGTATGATAAGAAAATTGGAAGAGGAGAAGACATAGCCCTGTCAGGATTTATAAGCAAGCACGGCTTTAAATATAAATTATTGAACAATATAACTTGTTTACATAACCACCTAGGTGGAGGTTCACCTTTTGCCAAAAAAGGTTATAATAAAGGGATTGCTGATTCTTACACAAGGTCACAAATATCTAAAAAAATTGCAAGAAAAATAAATTTCAGAAGAAAGTTTAGTTTTATTTGGTACATATGTTTTACATTTTTGATTTTTAACAAACAAATTTGGGTTGATTTTAATTACATGAAAGGTTTTTTCGAAGGATTAAAGAAAAATTCAAAATAAAAATAAATTAAATGAATCTCAAAAAACACGATTTTTTCATTTTATTAACTAATTTACCTTTAATATTCTTTTTTGCATTTTCTAATTATGCATTGATGGAATTATATTTAAAAATTACCTTTACGGTGTTATTTTTGTATTACTTATTTTTTAAAGATACTTTTCTAACATTATCTTTTGTATTAGTCTCTCTGCCTGTTCACTCATTGTTAAAAGGAGCGTATTTTTTTTATAATATTCTTCCATTAATTATGTTTATTTTGTTGATAAAAATCTTAGCATCTAATTTTTATATTGCATTATTTAAGAATAGAAACTTTAAGTTTTTTTTCTTTGGAAGTGTTTTTTATTATTTATTAAGTTTTTTTATAAGTGGGGGTTTATACGATACAAATCTGAAAGCATTAGAGTTTGCATTTTCTTTGATTATCATACCGGTTCTGTTTCAAAACAAATATTTGTTTAAGCGAAGTTTATTTTATTTCGGTTTATTCTCTATATCATTGGCATTAATTTTCTCTACAACATCGTCAAGAACACAAATAAGATTTGAATACATCGATGTTGCCTCTATAACTGGTTTGAATCCACTTATATTTGGTATTTCACTTTTAGTTTTTATAGTTTTATATTTTAATGAAAATTTTATTTTAAAGACAAATAAAGGATTTTTTAATATTGAAAAGTTTTTTTTTATTTTATCAATTATAGCTCTATTATTAACTACTTCTAGAACTTCTATTTTAGCATTGCTAACCATCTTTTTGTTTTATTATTTTAAAAACAACTTTTTGTCAATACTAAAACCAATAATTATTTTGTTCATAATGTTCATCATATTTCAAGATTCTTTGTACACATTATCATCGGGATACGCCAGTGCCTTTGACTTCATGGTTGGACGTTTTTTAAATGACGATATTGATTTTAATCAATACTCTCATGATAGAGCCGATATGTACAGTTTAATTTTTAATGAAATACAAAAAGGAAATTATATTTTTAATGGGATACTACCTGGTGGTAATTCTACTAAATTATATAATAGTATATCAAAATCGACACATATGATACATTCATTAACACTTAAGTTAATTGTAGAAATAGGATTATTTCTTACCTCTATTTTTATTTTTTGGATATTTTCATGTATAAGAAAAGCATTAAAAAGAGATATTTTTCTTCAATATGCAGGAATTATTGGGTGGTTGATGATTACCTTTTTTACGACAGGCTTAGATGTTTTATCTGCTTTAGTTCTAAGCATTTCTTTTATTCAAATTAATAATATTTATGAAAAGAAAACTATCAATAATAGCATTTTTAGCTCACCATAAAACGAGCAAATCTGTTTATGCATACGAACCATATGTAAGAGAAATACAATTGTGGTCAGAAATCTATGACAAAATAATAATTTATGGTCACATTACCAGTAATTGTTCAAAAACTAATATTATTGAATTACCACCTAATTGTAAAGTTAAAAATTTATTTTTAACTCCTGGTCCTGGTCTCTTTAGAAATATTTTAAGAATTTTTCAATTACCTTTACTTTTTGTTCAGATTTCTTATGTTTATTTCAATTCTAAAATACTACACCTAAGGACTTCCGGTTATCCAACAATAATTGTAAATCTATTGAATTTTATATTTAACAAACCAACAATGGAAAAATGGGCAACAAATTTCCCCCCCGATAATGGGTTAGGTTTGTTGTGGAAATTAAATAGTAAATTACTTTTGAAACTTAGTAGAAATAAAACAAGAGTATTCACGTATAATGATATTAATCATCCATGTTTTATTGAAACTTTCCCTGCTCTTTTTACTAATCAAGAGTTCAATAAATTAAGTTTATCCAACAATACTATTAAATGGAAGAATATTCCTTTTACATACATTATTGTATCAAGACTGCACCCAGACAAAAATATTGAGTTAATTTTTGAATGTGTCATAAAGAATAAAATTTTTTTCATAGAAAAATCTATAAAAATTAATATTGTTGGTGATGGCCCATTAATAAATAATTTTAAAGAAATGATTTTGAAGTTTAGTCTAGATAAAATCATAGTTTTAAATGGGTCTGCTAATTTTTATGAAACCATGAATTTAATTGGATTGAGTAATTTTTTAATTATGCCCGGACACAATGAGGGTTGGGCAAAGGTTATAAATGAATCATTGATGATGAATTGTGTGCCAATAATAATTAAAGGAGGTAATCCTGAGCGAATCAGTAAAAAATTCGGATATGATGATTTTCTATTTGAAAATACAGCAGATGACTTATTAAGAGTTATTAAGAAAACTCTGAATGTGGAGTTAAAAACTGTAAATAAGTTATTAAATAATGGAAAAAAAATGAACAAAGGGATGACATTAGAAATGTATAAAAAGTTAATCCTTAAGACACATAATTCAATAATAAACTGATATGATTTTAAAAGATTTTAATTTTTACTTTAAAATGAATGGTCTCACTGGTGCTCTGTTTAACTTAGGTATGTGGAGTTTATTGTCTTACAGGATAGGTAATTTTTTAAACAATAAATTATTTTTTAAGTTTACTTTAGTCTGGTATGTGTATGTTATTCTTAATAATTTACTAGTCATGATTAGTAAAATTGAGATATCAATTACTTCAACAATTGGTAAACAGTTTAATTTTGTTCACGCTTATGGTGTAGTTATTGGAAACAATGTAGTAATAGGAGATAACTGTACTATTGGACCATGGGTTGTAATTGGACATAATGGTGATATTTCAAAACAACCACACATAGGAGATAATGTATATCTAGCTCCACATTGTTGTATTTTAGGTGATGTAAAAATCGGCAACAACGTTATTATTGGAGCTAATTCAGTAATCACCAAAAATATTCCTTCAAATTCCATAGTTAAATGCTCAGATTCAATTTTATCAACTAAGAATCTAAGAAAAAATGATTTTTTTAATCTTAATTTATAAATGAAAATTCTAAATACAATAGATAGCCTCAACATTGGAGGTGCTGAAAAAATGTCTATTAATATTGTCAATACAATTAATAAGTACTATAAGAGTGATTTATTAGTTTTTAGAAATTCAAAAAACTCCATGATTGATTTTATAAATGATGATGTTAATGTTATTTTATTTAAGAAAAGGAGATTTTTTGATTACAAATATTTTCTAAAATACAGACAATTAGTAATTGAAAATAATTATAACCTAATTCATGCTCATTCATCAACAATAATTTGGGCAATTTTGATCAAATTAAGTGGAATAGATGTGAAAGTTTTGTGGCATGATCACTATGGTAAATCTAATTTTGATAGTGGATTTTTAAGGAAAATAATAAAATATTTTTCAAATAAAATTGATTATTCAATTAGTGTGAATAGTAATTTACACGAATGGTCAAAAAAACATTTTAAGAAAACCCAAAAATCATTTATCAATAATTTTCCATTATTAAAAGTTCATAATTCCAATATTAGTAGAACCAATGATTTAGTTTTATTAGCAAATTTCAGAGAACAAAAAGACCATATTACTTTTTTAAAAGCAATTTCTAATTTAAAAATAAAAATGAACTGTACCCCAAATTTTTTTTTAATAGGGGCATTTATTGATAGTGATTATGTAGATAGAGTAAAAAAATTCCTAATACAGAACGATTTAGTGCATCAATGTAAGTTTTTTGGGCCAACTCACTCAGTTAATGAAAAACTTAGTATGTCACTAATTGGTGTTTTAAGTTCAAAAAGCGAAGGTCTTCCAGTATCATTACTTGAGTATGGTATATGTGGACTCCTGCCAATAACATCTGATGTTGGTGAATGTAAGAATGTTGTTGGGAAATGTGGTTTTGTATTTGAGCCCGGAGATTTTCGTGAACTTTCAAATATCATTTACAATGCACTAAAAAATAAAAGTAGAATGATAGACCTAGCAAAGTGTTTCAGTTCAAAAGTTGAAGAAAATTATGGTCCAGAAAATTTTAAATATAAATATTTTAGGTTATTAAATTTATGAATAAATGATTTTATATTTAGGTAATAATCTTTTCAAAAAAAATAATTATTCAACATCATATGATATTTTGAGTAATTCTTTGAAATCTGAGGGTTATGAGATTTACAAAAGCTCATCAAAATCAAATAAATTATTTCGTTTAATTGAAATGTGTATTGATGTCCTCATTTTTAGAAATAAAATAAAATATGTATTAATTGATACTTATAGTACAAATAATTTTTACTACGCTTTGTTAACATCTCAAATCTGTCGATTAGTAAAATTGAAGTATTTACCTATTCTCCATGGAGGTAATTTGCCAATTAGATTAGATAAAAATCCATTTTTATCTAATCTAATCTTTAGGAATTCTTATTACAACATTGCTCCGTCTGGTTACTTAAAGTATGAATTTCAAAAGTATGGATATTCAACTAAGTTAATCCCGAATATAATTCCAATACATGAATATACTTTTAAGAATAGGAAAAATTTACGTCCAAAGTTATTATATGTAAGAGCTTTTTCAAAAATTTATAACCCAATTATGGCTATAGAAGTTTTGAAAGAAATAAAAAAAACTTACCCTAAAGCAATTATGTGTATGGTAGGACCTGATAAAGACGGAACTTTAAGAATTGTTCGTGATTTAATTGAAAAGTATAATTTAGTTAATAGCATTGAAATTACAGGTGTTCTGTCAAAAAAAGATTGGCATAGGAAATCAAATAATTATGATATTTTTATAAATACAACAAATTTTGATAATACACCAATTAGTGTTATTGAAGCGATGGCTTTAGGTCTTACTGTAGTTTCTACTGATGTTGGTGGTTTACCTTATTTAATTAATAATGAAATTGATGGAGTTTTAGTAAATAAAAACAACTCTATTTCAATGGCTAATGAAATATGTAAAATTATTAAATCTAGTAACAATATGTTGGCAAAAAACGCAAGAAAAAAAGCTGAAAGCTTTGATTGGTCGAATAATAAAACAAAATGGAAAGAGATTTTAAAATAATATTATCTCATTACTTATTTAAATAAACCTTGCAATGATATTTAAATTTATATGGATTATAGGTGCATGTATTAGAAATCCCTCAATTTTTAAGTTGTTTAAAGAACTTAAAAGAAATGAGAGTTTAACCGCTAATGAATTAAATAATTTACAGCTATCAAAGTTAAAAACTATTTTGAAATTTTCATATACAAATTCTCGCTTTTACCGTGACAATTTTGAAAGACATAATTTTAACCCATTTGTTGATTTTAAGGTTATTGATGATTTATATAAAATACCAATAATAACCAAAGATGATTTGATTAATCATAATAAAGATATACATGTATCTAATAATTATATTTTTAAAAGAGATTTTATATGCGAGTCTTCTGGAACCTCTGGAAAACAACTAAAGTTTACTAGAGATGAATATTCCGACTCATTTAATAGAGCTTCAATAATGAGAGGTTATTCTTGGCATGACATTAAAATATGGACAAGAAATGGTTATTTGTGGGGCTATAATTTTGAGTTTTTTGAAAAAATAAAAATTCGAATTTTAGATTTTTTTCAGAATAGATATAGAGTTTTTTCATACACAGAATCCGAGATAAAAAAATTTACAAATAAACTCAAGAATGTTAACTATTTGACAGGATATTCTTCTATGATTTTTGAAATATCAAAAATTATTAATAAAAATTCAATTAATATTGATGGTCATAAAATAAAGATGATTAAAGGTACTTCTGAAAAAATATTTGATAATTACCGCAATGAAGTTTACAAAGCTTTTGGTGTTAAGTTAATTGGAGAGTATGGAGCCGCAGAAACAGGAATAATAGGTTTTGAATGCAAATATGGAAAAATGCACATCAATTCAGAAGGTGTTGTATTAGAAGAAATTAATAATGAAATTATTGTAACTAATTTGATCAATAAATCATTTCCAGTCATAAGATATAAATTAGGAGATTACATAAAACTTAACAATCTCGAACACAAATGTGAATGTGGCTTAAATCACCCAATTATTGATGATATATTAGGAAGAGTTGGAAAACAAGTAAAAGGTTATAAAAATATATATCCAAGTCTAGTTTTTTACAATGTTTTTAAAAATCTATCAAAAAAATATAAATTGAAGTTAAATTATCAAATAATTCAAGTTGAAATAGGTAAGTTAAATGTAAATATTGAGCAAGAGTTGAGTTTAAAAGGTAAATCTTTAATAATTTTTGAATTGAATAAATACTTTAAAAAAGATGTTGAATTTTTAATTTTTGATCAAGTTCAGTTACATTCAAAGAAAGGAAAATTAGTTGATTTTATTTCCAAAATAGATTAAAAGGATATTTAAATAAATTGGAAAAATAAATAAATGAACGAAGAATTAGTATCAATAATTACACCTGTTTATAATTCAGAAAAATTTATAAATGAAACTGCAACTTCTGTTTTTAATCAAACTTATACCAATTGGGAGTGGATTTTAATAGACGACTGTTCTACTGATAAATCATGGTATATATTGAATAAATTATCAGAAAGAGATTCTAGAGTTAAAATTTATAAAAACACTAAAAACCTTAAATCGGGCATAACTAGAAATTTAGCCATTAAAAAGGCAGAAGGTGATTATATTGCTTTTTTAGACAGTGATGATTTATGGCATAAAGATAAATTAGCAATACAAATACCTTTTATGAAGGAAAATAATTATTTTTTCTCACATACTTCATACGGGTATATCGATGAAAAAGGAGATAAAATAAAATCTACACTTCATGTAAGTATTGAGGTAAGCTATAAGCAACTATTAAAACGAACAGAAATAAGTTGTTTAACTGCTATTTATAATGCAAATAAAATAGGGAAGTTTTACATGTCTGAGCATGCGAACAAACAAGACTATGCTTTGTGGTTAAAGATTTTAAAAAGTGGTGTCAAATCTTATGGAATTGATCAAGAATTAGCTTATTACAGACAAGTAAATAATTCTGCAACGAGTAATAAATATAAATTAATTTTAAAGCATATTCTTTTTCTTAAAGAAACTCAAAGTTTTTCAACACTTGAAGCTTTGTATTATACCGCATATTGGATGATTAACGGTTTTGTAAGATTCTTTGTAAAATAATTATGAGTTATTTAATTGTACTTTTAAAATTTGATATTACTTTACTTTAAAAAAAATAATAAACAATATGATTAATAAAAAATTCATTAAAGCTTCATTCATAAAAGATTTAAAATTACTAGATAATTTAAAGCTTAATAATATATTAATTATAGGAGGCGCCGGAACTATAGGCTCTAGTTATATTAAACAAATTTTAAAATTTAAACCCTCAAAGTTAACTGTTGTAGACATTAATGAGAATGGTTTAACTGAACTAACAAGAGATCTCAGAAGCTCCAATTTATTAGATTATAATCCCGAATATATTAATTATCCAGTCAATTTATTGAGTGATACTTTTGATAAGATTTTCAATTCTGATACTTGGCAAGTAGTTGCAAATTTTTCAGCTCATAAGCATGTCCGATCTGAAAAAGATAAAATTTCTGTAGAAGCTTTAATTAAAAATAATGTATTTGGTGCCATTAAGCTGTTAAATCTATGCGAATTAAATCCACCAAAATACTTCTTCAGTGTTTCCACAGATAAAGCTGCCAATCCTGTTAATATTATGGGGGCTTCAAAAAGCTTAATGGAAAAATTAATCTTATCTAAAAAAAATAATTTTAGAGTATCAACTGCCAGATTTGCAAATGTTGCTTTTTCTAATGGAAGCTTGTTAGATGGCTTTATTTATAGATTAAATAAACAGCAACCACTGAGTTGTCCTTCCGATATAAAACGTTTTTTTGTAACCCCAGAACAGTCAGGACAAATATGCTTGTTAGCAACTTTTTTGGGTGATTCTGGAAATATTTTCTTTCCAAAATTAGATTTTCATAAAGATCAGATATATTTTAAAGAGATAGCACTAGACTTTATTAGAGAGAATGGGTTTGAACCTGAATTAGTCAATTCAGAAAAAGAAGCGAAAGAATTTGATTTTAATAGGTATCCTATAAAGTATCCAATCTATTTTTTTAAAACTGATACTTCTGGTGAAAAAACATATGAGGAGTTCTATACTGAGGAGGAAGATTATGATACTAATACTTTTGATTCTTTAGGGTTTATTAATACTCAAAATGTTAAAATATCTTTTGAAGATGTAGAAACCGACTTTGAAAGTGTATTTACTAATCCAAATTCTAAAAAGTCAGATATTGTTGGAGTAATAAATAAATATGTTCTAGATTTTGAACATATTGAAACGGGTAAACATTTAGATCAAAAAATGTAGAATATGTATAAATTTATTAAACGTTTATTAGATATTATAGTTAGTTTAATAACGTTAATTGTTCTTTTACCACTGTTTATTCCCATCATTATTATTCTTAAATTTTCTGCTGAGGGTGAAGTTTTTTATTTTCAAGAGCGATATGGTATATATAATTCGAAATTTAAAATATGGAAGTTTGCAACCATGCTTAAGAATTCAATGAATATAGGAACGGGAAGTATTACACTTCAAAATGATCCAAGAGTTACAAGAATTGGATTTTTCCTAAGGAAAACAAAAATAAATGAACTCCCTCAAATTATTAATATCTTAAAAGGAGACATTAGTTTAGTTGGGCCTAGACCTTTAGTAACTAAAACTTTTAAAGCATATAATGAAGAGGTGCAATCAAAAATATACAACGTAAAACCTGGTCTTACTGGAATTGGATCTATTGTTTTTAGAGATGAAGAAACAATTATTTCTGCAGTTATAGATGAAGATCCACATGAGTTTTATAAACGAGTCATTGCCCCTTACAAGGGTGAGTTGGAAATGTGGTATCAAAAACATAATTCTTTCTTATTAGACCTTCAACTAATTTTCATGACAGCTTGGGTAATTTTTGTTCCTAATTCGAGGCTTTATGAAAAATGGTTTTCTAATTTACCAGAACGAAATTTTTGATAAACATTATATATAATATTATTGCTAAATTGAGTATTTTTGCGATAAAATAAATTGATTCAAAAAATGAATATTAAAAAACTAATAACCTATATATCAGCAATTTTTTTAATTTGCATACTATTAGAATCATGTGTGTCAAAAAAACAGGTTTTGTATTTGCAAGATATAAATGCTATTGATATTACTGAAGTAACTTCATCTGAATACACTTTTCAGGAAAATGATATTTTGAAAATAGATGTTACCTCCATAGAAATGAAAGCCTCTATACCTTACAATAAAGTTTTACCAATCGGTGCTGCAAATTCGCTGAATTTAATTCAACTAGAAGGGTATTTAGTAACTAAGAAAAAAACTATTAATTTTCCTGTTTTGGGAGAAATTTCTGTTGAAGGAAAAACAACTACAGATCTAGAAAATTATTTAAAACAACGTCTAGAATCTGAAGGACATCTATTAAAACCTAATGTTGCAGTTCGATTGTTAAATGCAAAAGTGACTATTTTGGGTGAAGTAAATATACCAGGAACTTATACATTCACTGAGAAAAATATGAGTTTACTTCAGTTGTTGGGCCTCGCAGGAGATTTAACTATTGATGGGGATAGACAAGACATTATTCTTATAAGGGAAACAGACGGAAAAAGAACTGTGGTAAATATAGATTTAACATCTGCCGATTGGTTAATGAGTCCATACCAAAATGTTCAGCCTAATGATGTACTTATAATTAATCCCAATTCAAAAAAAGTTAGAAGTGCAGGGTTAGTAGGAAATATTTCTACAGTATTAAGTATTGCTTCCATTCTTTTAAGTACCATAATTTTAATAAGATAATTATGAATAATAATGTTCAAGATTTAAAAATTCCTGAAGAGGAAAATATAAATATAAAAAATGAAATCTCCTATTATTTGTTTTTTTGGCCCTGGTTTTTATTGACAATAACTATGGCTTTATTAGGTTCTTACACTTACCTTCGCTATACACCTAACATATACTCAAGTTCTGCACAAGTTCAAATTACCAAATCGGATGCTTCTAGCTCTTTTTTAACAACTGAAGTTACGAGTTTATTTGGAACAAGGGTGAATGTTCAAAATGATATATCTGTAATTACTTCAAATCATATTTTAGGTCAGGTAGTTCAACGACTTAATCTTCAGACTGTTGTAACTCAAGTTGGAAGAGTTAAATCTAAATTGTTATTCAATGATGATTTACCTTTTAAAATTAATTTTGAAAATTCAAACCAACCCCAACAATGGAACTTATCTATTTCAAATAATACAGCTTTAGTTTCGGATGGAGTAAATAGCTATAAAATAAAAACAAATGAGTTCTATAAAAATAATTATTTTTCTATAAAAATTAATGAATCTCTTATCGTAGATGGAAGTCAATACATTATCAAAAGATATTCACTAATATCCTCAACAAATAAATTAAAATATAGACTTAAAGCTGAATCTGGAACAGATAATGGTGAAATTATTAATTTATCAATTTCTGGAACCAATAAACAGATAAATGAAGCTGTTTTAAACTCCATAATTGATGTTATTATTGAGGATCGAATTATTGATCAACGTCAACTTTCACTAGCTACTGTTAATTTTATAGACAAACGATTAAGAAATTTGACTAATACTGTTGATTCTATATCTAAACAAACCATTGCCTATCAATTAAAAAATAACATATATAACACTGATGAACAAACCAATAATTTATTATCTAATCTTCTTAAAGAAAATGAAGCTTCATTTAATTTAAAAATTCAATTAGAGATTGCAAATTCTCTTTTAGAACAATTAAAAAGCCAACAAAAATTCGAGATTTTACCCTCAAATATTGGTATCCTAGATGAAGGAATTAATGAATTATTAGTTTCATTTAATACCCTAGTAATCGAACGAAATAATTTACTTATAAGTGCCAATGAAAATAGCCCTATAATAATTAAAATAAATGAACAATTAAAAAATTTAAGAAAGGCCAACCTTGAGGGAATTAGTCGATACATTAAAAATTTACAAGTTTCTTTGTCAAATTATGAGAAGATTAATGAAAAAACTCAGGTTGAGGTATCTAGCCTCCCTGAAAAAGGTTATACCATGAGAACTTTGGCTAGAGAATTTAAATTTGCTGAAGATCTTTTGGTTTTTTTATCTCAACGAAAAGAAGAAGCTTCCATAAGTTATGTTTCTGTTTTGCCTAACTTAAAAGTATTAAGTTATGGTGTTGCAAATGATTATCCAATAGCACCTAAAAAAAATACTATTTATTTAGGAGGTTTTTTTATTGGGTTTATTATCCCTTTTGGGATATTGTATTTATTAAAAATCTTAGATACTAAAATTAATACCCGAGAAGATTTGGAAAAAGGCTTACCTGGTATTAGTATATTAGGTGAGGTGCCCTTTGATGAAAACTATTCTTCTGATACTGATGATCGTGGTATTATTGCAGAATCTACACGTGTGATTCGATCGAGTATAAGCTTTTTACTCAATCAAAATAAACCTCAAGTGATTATTACTACTTCAACGATAAAAGGAGAAGGAAAATCATTTGTGTCCTACAATATTGCGCAAAGTTATAACGCACTGGGTAAAAAAGTAATTTTAATAGGGGCAGATTTGAGAAACCCACAGGTGCATACCTTGTTAGGTATTGAACGAGGAAATTTAGGGCTTTCTACCTTTTTAAATGATGTGAACTATAATGATTTAGACAAATTAATAGTAAAAGGAAAATCGATTGATGAAATTGATTATTTATTGTCTGGAGCCATTCCACCTAACCCTTCTGAATTATTGATGCGTCCTCGAATGAAGGAATTGTTAGAAATTCTAAAATCTAGTTATGATCTTATTATCATTGATACTGCACCCTTATTATTAGTAAGTGATACAACACCGCTACTCCCTTTATGTGACTTGGTGGTTTATGTGTCTCGTGCTCAATACTCAGATAAGAATATATTCCCTTTTATTAAAGATATGCATAGCCGAGAAAATATGCCACCTTTTGGAATGGTATTAAACGGTCTTATTGCTTCTGCATCTTCTTCAGGCTATGGATATGGATACCGTTACAGCTACAAATATCGTTACAGCTATACCTACAAGTATAACTATGGTTATGGCTATGGATATGGAAGAGATGAAGAATAATGAAGTTTATTATTTAATTATAATGATATAAAAAAACCACCGCATTGCGGTGGTTTTTTTATGGATGGTATTTTTTTAATTTTAGGAAAATAAGTTTAATTGAAATTCTCGAATTGATTCCCATTGTATGCCTTGCTTTTTTGAAAGGCTTAAGTTTTTAAGTTTTATTAGGTCATTGACGCTGTGTGCATCAGTAGCTACAAAATCATACAGCCCAGCTTTTAATAATTTTTCTGCTTTTTGTTTGACCTCGGGTCCGTATTGTCCTAAAAGGGATAAGGCATTTAATTGAAAGTAAAACCCTTGATTTTTTAAATTTTGGTATTCTGAGATGTCTTTAATCAAATGATACCGTTCAGGATGAGCCAATATTGGAGTAATATTTTTTTGACATAAACTAAAACAAGCTGATTTCAACATCGTAGTTTGGCCAAAAAAATTAATTTCTACTAAAATATAAGTATCATTTAAGAGCAATAATGGTGAAGCTTGCTCAAGATTATTCATAAAAACCTCATCTACCATATACTCAGCGGCATAGGAGTTAATTTTTATGGTATTTTCAGGAACTTTATGTTGTTTTAAAAGCTCAAATGCGTCTTTTACGGTTGTTGGAGTATTAGGGTACAACTCTTTGTAAATGTGTGGTGTGGGGATAACACTTCTAATCCC
>Ga0209304_1000465_pt1 | contig 28016 bp, 37 predicted proteins | sample COGITO_mtgs_1004_4_FD_184789 | JGI IMG/M metagenome (GOLD analysis project Ga0209304, IMG submission 184789) | Pelagic marine microbial communities from North Sea - COGITO_mtgs_100423 (SPAdes) (version 2) | ecosystem: Environmental > Aquatic > Marine > Epipelagic ...
CCAAGTTACATCACCCCTATGGCCTTTTAAATCTTTAACTAGGAGAGTTAATAAGCCAGTGGTCTTGTTCTTGCGATGCGATTTAATGTTCTTAACATTGTTCTCGTTAGCTACGCCTTGTAATACCTTCTGATACTTATTACGCTTGGCAATCAATGTGCGATGCTGGGCTGCTTGCTCAACACCTAAAACCTGTGCCTGTTCAGCAGAGTGTATGCCTTTTGATCTTAACTGGGCCTCAAATATTGATGCGTCTTGCCTTAGTTCGTCTGCTAATTTAAGGGACATTTTTCCAGAAGCGATGGCTTCTTTAAAACACTTATCTAATCGGTTCATAGCATACATACTCTAATTGATTCGATTCCAGCTATATCATTATCGTCTTCCATTAACGCATCCCTTAGATTGATCGTGTTGCCGTTTTGGTCAAAGATCACCTGGTCAGTTGTCTCATCACTTACAATACGAGCAGCTTCAGCATCGATGGCTTCATTGTTTAGAGGCTCGTCAATCTGTTTAAGTTGCGGCTTCATACCAGTAATAGTGGGCTTCTTAACTACGTTTTTCTTGAGGGCTTGCTCAGACTTAACCACCAACGCTCTCATCTCAGAGATAGTTATATCGTCTTTAACTAAGCCAATTTTGCGTAGTGCTTTAATGATGATGTTCTTGAGGGCCATGAACGTGGTGTCACTGACCTCTTCACGGGCCATCTTGGAGATGATCTCATCCGCAATCACATCGTCAGCCATGCCTTTGTAGGGCGCGTTAGGATTAATGATCTGCCTTGTTTGAGGGTCAATGCCAGACAGGTCTACCCACATCTGACGTAACTCAGGGTTGGTTAGTGCTGTGGATTTAATGTCATTGATAACCCCTTGGAAGTCACCGCCAAGGCTTTTGCGTAAACCATAGTGGCCTATGATCTCTTCTCGCATAACTTGCATAAGATGAGCTTCGTCACGGAATGCTGATGCGTTGATGTGTAGCTCACCCGTTTCTGGGTTAATGGCTGCTTCTATGGTGTTGCCCTGTTTAGAAAACATTAGCTCATCTAAAGAGTTCATAGCTTTAGCTTTGCTATCACTTGAAGCATGGCGAATTACCTCAACTCCATTACGAGCAAGAACTTTTGCGGCTTCATTAAAATTAGCCTCTGATGGGACTAATGCCACCTTAAACTCATCAAGACCTACAGACCTTTGAATTTTTGCCTCAAAATAAGAACTTGGCAGTTCTCTCAAGTCACTAACTAACGCATCAACACTTTTTAAAATGTCATCAGGTAATTCAGCAAAATCTTGTAATCTGCCTGTTTGAACAAACTCTTGAAGATTTTCAATTGCCGCATCCATAAATCCAAAACTGTTTGAGTCAAATTTATAAAACGGCTTTAGTTGCTCTATTAAATCTTCTACTCTTAAATTAATATCACCTTTAATATCAAGCATAGTTTCTTCATCAACAAGACTATTCCGACTACTTTGAATATCTGAAATTGACTTAAATTCTTTTGCTGCATACGCTCGTAACTGACCTGGCCCTTTCCAATCTTCGCCACCACGCAAATCTTTTGTCATGTGTTTGACTACGTTATTAAGCGTATGAGCTTTGTACTTTCTACTGCCATCAGCCCCATAACCAGCAAATATTTTTTCGCTGGTAATCATTTCTGAAAAAGAATCTTTTATCCATTTAGAAAACCCAGCATTACGCTCATCAGTCATTAAATCCTTAACTTCATTTCTAGCACCATAAAGAACGACTTGCCCATCATCTTTAGTCTTGATCTCAGGAGCTTCGCCAATAGTCTCTAAATACCTATATGCAACTAGCCAACTTTCTGTAAACTCTTTAAGGCCACCAGACTCAACCCCCGAATGCGTAACCGCATAAGGAAAGCCATTTTTTTCTGCCACCTCATCAAGCTCTTGTGTAAGCGAGTCAAATAAACGTCTATTAACTTTATAAGAAACATTCGGGTATCTTGGTGAATATACATCGGCATTAAATATTCTATTCTTTCGTGACTTTTTTGGGTCGATCATGTCTGGATGAGCAACTAACGTAATGTCGCCAAAGTTATCTAACCCGACAGATGCTTTAACGACAGCAACAGATGGAGCAGGCAGTCCACCTAATTCATCAGCATGGATCACTGACTCAGGGCCAATATTATGAACAGTAATCATACGATCTTCTACTGCAACACCATCAGTCATTGAATAACGCAAATTAGGGCTATCAATAAGATCAGGGTCAAATGCTGCAAATTTAGAGCGTATATTTTTTGTGTCAAATATCATGCGCTCTTTTAATATTCTTTTTTGAGGCATTGCATCAACAAATTCTGGGCCATATATTTCTAAATATTCCCATTTAGGCGAGCCTTTTCGTAATGTTTTTTCTACTGATTCTTTTTTTAACCACTGGGGAAAGCTGCCTAACTTATTTACATAATACTTTTTAACCGCTTCCCATTGCTTGGGGTTTAAAACTTCATCTTCACCTAACTGAACCACATCATCGTAAACATCAACACCTGTATAACCTGCTTCTTTAATTTGATCCGTTTTAAGCTGACGCATTTCATCGTTGGCAATAGCCATGCCTCTGCCTTGAGATTCAGTTTCGTTTGCTCTCCAATCGTATTGGTTGTCTGCTTTTAGCTTAATAGGCAACACGTTAGCATTGCCTGTTGATGGCACAAACTGATTCACATAGTCTTTACTTGGCGTAAAATAATGGCCTCTGCCAAACCAACCCTCATCTGTAGTAGAGCCTATTTTAGAATTATCAAATTCTCTTATATTAGCACCAGTAGCATGATAGAAGTCTCTGTCACCAAAGCCCATTGCCTTGGCTCTAGCCATACGCCCCTCTTGAGACATATCCAAGCCTTTAGCCTCGGCTGCTTTCCACGCAGCACTGCCCTCGCCATCATCCACTGAGAAACGCATATCGCCATCTAACTCAGGGTTGCCCTCATAGACCCTAACCTTAATGTCGTTAGCACCCATTGACGCAGCGATGCGATTAACCGCAGTCTTAACAGCCATCATGCGAGGTGTGTCTGTAGGCGCAACAGCTATTGCCTGGTTAGTCTCTTCGGCCTTATCAACCACATATTGATCACGGGCCTTTTTAGCTGCGCTATGGTAATCGACTTGCTCAGAATACTTGTTATCAAGATCATCCATCTGCTGTTTAAGAGCGATCATGTCGCCCTCATCCCTGCGACTAGCCCTTAGATCGTTGTTGGCAATGTTGGCCTCTTCGTTCTGGCGTATAGTGTCCTCACCAACGGATCGATCAAAGTCAGCCTTTTGGATCTCACGAATCGCATCCAAGTCAGTCTCTTGGTTAAGCTCGCCAGTGGTTTCAATGTCAGCTTTGTTTTGTGCCTGCTTCAATTCCCACTTGGTTAATTTTTGATCAGCAAACTTTTGTAGCTGCTCTTGCTTTGCGTATAGGTCTGGATCGAAAGACTCTTCTAACTCGTACCGCTTCTGAGCAATGTAATCCATTGTGGCCCTAGCACCATTGACCTCAACATCGAACAACTCTAAATACTCAGCCTCAATTGTCTTACCCAGTGAGTCATAGTCAACCTGGCGACCAGCTTCTATGTCAGCCATCGCAGTGTTTAAAGCCTTTAGATGGACTTCTAACTCACCTACAGTCTTTGCACCTGTCTCATCAGTAAAGTCTTGTAGCTCTAAAAGGTCTTGTATCTTTTTTCTTAAACGTCTAGTTTCATGGTTGTCAGGCAATTCTTGCTTGCTAGTTATTCTATCAAAACCCCTTGCAATACTATGTCCTAGTCCATTTAATAAGCCATTACCGACCCCAGCAGCCGACATATTAAATAAAGCATCTTGCAAGTCATAGGGTGATTCAATCTCTTTTTTGTAGTCGTAAACTAACGGCTGAATAGCAGCCTCAGTAGCAAATCCAATACCAAAGCTACGCGCAACAATAATACTTAAACCTTGAACAAAGCTTGCCCCAGCTACTTTTCCAGCACCTATAGGAAGCGTCATTATGTTAATTGGATCTGCCATCGATGCAACAGCACCACCACCTAATGTGCCAAAGAATGCAGCGTAAGGGTCAGCATAAGAATACGTTTCTTCAAAATCATCACGGAGCATTTTTGCTTGAGCAGCAATGTCTGCATCAATCTCATCTCGGTTGCGAATGTTTGCGTCAGGAAACCTCTCTCTAAGGGCTTCAAGGTTTGGCTCAATAATTCCTTGCCAATCAGATGAAAGCGAGTCTTTTGACTTAGTAGAAGCTATAGAGTTAGCTAATGCTAATTGCAACCCTCCTTGCAGCATTCCAATATTACCTTGAGTAGCTTGTCTCCATGACTCTTTTAGTATTTCAGTTGAGCTAGATTCAAATGCAGGCAAGAAACTTGGGCCAAACATTTCTGGGGCTAAATCGTGTACCTTGTGAACTTCTTTTAATAGCTCTTCGTCTAGGTTTCTTCCACGCGAGGTTGATAAATCTTCATATTTAAACGTGTCAAACTGTGCGCCAGCTACAGAAAGAAATCCAATATCACCTTGCTCTTGATAGCTTTCAAAATCAGTTGGCTCTTGAGCGTTATAAAGAAGCATATTATTTCTCGCTAAAATCTAAGATGAATATTGTTCCTGTTGCGTTTGCTACTGGGCGACCATCAAAATAAACTTGGTATTGACCAAACTCTGAACCTTGCCTTAACTCAGCCTCACCTGACTTTAATTTATCTAGCATTGACTCTGGAGTAACAGTTCTAGGCTGACCATTACGACCCATTAAATTAGCGTCTGCAAACCCACCCATCTCATTTATCTGCTCCATACTAAGATCATCAATAGTTGACTCAAATTGATCTAGTGTCATGTTGCGACTAGGCAGTAGTATCTTGTTGTCACCATAATCAGCAATGTTACCAACCGCTAGTTTTACAGCCTGCTGATACAATTCAACATCTAGTTCTGCATTATTGCCAGGTTGCAACCCAGCCCTTTCTGCTAATCCAATGTAAATGGTGTCAGCAACCAATTGCATTGATTTAGATGCTTTTGTATTACTAGATTGAAATAAACCTTGAGTGGCTTGGAAAAACAAAGAGCGTGGAGTATCGTTATTTGCGTTTAGATTCCCACTTAACTTGTAGTCAGGGTTTGCATTAAGAGTAAATGCCCCAGCTAGGTATGCGTTATAAGATGCCTCACCATCGCTTTGGAGGGCTAAAGACCCAACGACTGCCATCTCTCCAGCATCTTCTTTGTATAAAAGATTTAGCACTTGTTCGGCTTCTTCTTTGTCATAGGCGGTAAGAATGTCATCTAAGGCTGGTACGCCAATTTTCTTTAGGTCATTAAGCTGAGACAGGCTCATTGGTGGTGCTTGTTCACCGATCCACGCAGAGACTTTAATTTGATTGTCTTGGGCTGTGGCTAAAGACTGAGCAATATTATCCTTTGTGATCTTCTCTATTGGCTCACCGCCACCATACATTAGGTAGGCTTGGTGTGGATCAGTCGCTATAGCACGTTCAATTTCACCATAAGCCTTTCGAGTAGACTGCTGAATAACAAAACCTCGGTAATCAGTATTAGGATCAAATGTCTGATTCATTGCATCAATTCGCTGTTCGCTAGTCATGCTCATTAATGACTGCACGTTGCCATAAATATCACGGGCAATCTCCATTTGCTCTATGTTATCTGGATCAGTTAACTGGCTAATGGTGTCGTTGATTTGATTAAGTTGATCCTCGGTCATAGGGCGACCACTCTCTAGCATTACCTTGCCTTTTTTGGCAGCTTTCATGGTCTTGGCTTCTAACTCTTTTGCCTCACGCTCAACCCTAGCAATTTCACGATCTACAAGAATCTGATCATTACGCAAGTCAGCATTCATTCGGTCTGCCATCTGCTGTCGCTCACCCTCATCAAATGTTGGGGGTAGTTCAATGCCATCTAAATACTCTTGACCACGGCCTAAATCACGCTCGGCTTGAAACTCGCTCATAATTCGGTTGGTGTGATGCTCATGTTGAAAAGCATCAAAGTCAGTTGCCATTTTACCAGCCGTAATTAAACCCACTTCTAAGGCTCTCTGCTGGGTTTCTGCAAACTCCAACATACCATTAGGGCTTTGCATTAAATCGATCTTAGACTGCTCATACGCGCCTGAGAGGTGTGCAATAGTTCTGCGACCAACCTCACCCCTTACTGCGCCAATGTTACGAGTCAGTGTCTGATCTGCGAACTGAGTAAATGCGCCTTTGTTCGGGTTAAACTTAACGCGACTACTGTAGTTTTTGGCAATCTTGTCGTGAGCAGATTGGTATTGTTCCATCATCGTGCCATGCGTAGGCGCACCATTGGCATCTACCCTGTCCTGATCTTGAATGTCTTGCCAGGCTGCACTTGTGTCGCGTGAGAATCCATTAGCTAGTCGGCTGTATTCCTCATCAGTCTCGGCCTTAACGATCTTGGTCTGGTAATCATTAACCACCTTAGTTAACGCTGAGTTTGTTTGCATCTTGGCTGAAGCAGCAGAAGAGATTGCACCTAGACTAATCTGCTCTGCACCTGGTACACCTGTTTGATTAATGCCTGGTATTTTCACTGACCAATTCCCCACCAATTGTTATCGTTTCCAACCTTGCCAACACCACTAATTAATAAGCTCTCACCTTGGCTGCTCATTGCGTCTGCCTGTGCGCCTGCCCCTGCTCTTCTCGCTGATGCTGTACGCCTGCCCTGCTCTGCTGTAAAGGCCATTTCACGCTCTGCAACATTAGCCGCCTCTGCCATGACTGCTAGGGTTGACCCACTGGTAAGGTCAACACCCGACTTAGCGTATGCAACCACTCGTTGGCCTTGCTCTTGATCGAACTTGTAGCGTGAACGCCTAAGACGCTCTTGTGTCTCTAACTCGGATAGCTGGGCATTCTTCTCGCCAGCTTCACGCATCTCTGAGGCTGCGCTACTAGCATCGCTGTACTGTTTGACTGCCCCTGCAATTTGCAGAAATGTCATAAAACTCATAGTTAATCTCCAACACTCAATGTGCCAAATAGCGAAATGATATGACACGCCAGAGGTAAATCTTGCTCAATTTCAATGCGACCATTTAAGTCATAACCAAGGTTCTTTACTTCAATATCTTCTGAGGTGATTGGCTGTTCGTTGCCATAATTTGTGTCAGGTGAGCGCACAGATGGACGCTGACCATTAATAATGGGTATTGCTGATTTCTCTAAGCGAACAAAGATTGTGTTCCAGCGTTTAGGCTTCCCAAGCGTTGTGCCAGCCCCTGCGTTTTGACCAGGGCGAGTCGGTGTCAGTTTAGAGACATACTTTAATCCGACTTTAATGTCAGTCGCTGTGTAGTTAAGGGTGATAGCACCGCTAGAAACGATTAGATCAGGGTGTACAGCCCCATCAGCAGTAATCTGTACAGTCTTGCCCTCTAGGTGAGCGAGGCCGCTTACAGAGGCTGTGGCACTGCCAGAGTAGGAGATCATTGAATCAAGGTATGTGTCTGGGGTGTATAGCTCTACATATTGCTTAGTGGCCCCACCAATTGTCCTTTCTACAACAAACCAGAACTGGTCAGGCCCATCCTCTGAGATGACTGCTAGGCTCTTGTACTCACCATCAGTGATGTGTCGATGCCATCCGATAACCTCTTGGGTTGGCTCATAGGTCAGCATAATTAACGCGCCATCAGTTCTTAGACCTAACAGAATGGAGTCAGGCACATGGCTGTAGCTTAAAGCTGTTAGGCCACCTTCAGTGATATGCTCGGCTAGAAAAGTTAGGTCATCTGATTGGAATGAGTCAGACTCCCATTTGTACGCCACGTTTCTTACTTGTGTACCGCTTCGTTGAATAAAGAATACATCAGAGCCTACATACGCAGGATGACCAATCTTTGACCCGTATGATGTTTGTCTACGCACATCGACATTAGTAGGAGTGATTGCAGATTCATTACCACCTGTCACCCTAAACTCACCGCCAGACGTACCTACAATTAACACCCGTTGAGCCGCCATCCATTTAATGTTGTTCACTCGGTCACTAGCAATGGCATAGCTTAATCCGTCTGAGGCGTTAGCACCTAGATCAAAGTCTTCATAAATACCTGTCTTACTAGCCCATAATGTCTGGGGCTTGTGTGAAGTGCCTCCGTACCAAAGTCTTTGCTCATAGAATACAACCCCTGCTGGGAAGCCTCTGTAAGTCGAGAATGCGCCCTCTTGCCATAGGTTAGTCGGGTTCGTATCAGTGGGCATATACCCTAAATCTTTAACTGTGACGTTAGCCACTGTCGCTGATGCAACGCTATTGACTCGCACCCATACAACCTCACCTGTGGCATTGCCAGGATTAGTGTCTACCAGCCAATCAGTACCAACGTGAGAAGCGTCAAACAAAGAAGCACTGGCAGTGAGATTTTGAGTCGCAGCACTTGTTGAGGCAAACGTGAGAGTAAGTGACTCGTCTTGGTTAACAGGTAAAAATGGGCCTTTTTTAAATACTTCGTCAGCAAGTGTCCAAGTGGCATGGGCTAACCTCGTTAGTTTTCTAGGCTTATGACTTGGGTGAACGATCCACATTACGTCTGCGTTTTGTGCAAACTGTAGCTCATTGACCTGAGAGTGAGTGTAAGTCGTGCTTATCTCATAGGCCGATCCACTAGCTTGGACTTGCCCACCATTGGTGTAGAAACGAATGTAATTATTACCAAACTCTAAAACATAAGTCTGATCAACGCTAAACTCAAAAGGTATTAGCCTAGTCGTATGCGCTGAGTTCTTGACCTCATTAATAAAGCGAGTACCACCACGCCTTTTAGCTCCACCATGAGGCAATGCCATAAAGTTTTCCATGACCTCACAGCCTGTGGCGTATTTTGGTGAGTCAGTTCGCCCCATCAAACGTGGTGATAGCTCCCCTGATGCAAAGCTATTAATGATTGGGGATAGTCTCATGCTCTGGCAACCTCAAATACAACTGAGTTTATGTCCTCTGCGCCAACCTCTGCGCCATCGTAGATTGAGGCATCCCTCAAGGACGTTGTAGACATAGCCCACATATCGTTAGACAAGGCCCGATTCTGAGTCAGTGCGTAGGAAACCTCGGCAGAAATGCGACACGCTAAAGCAAAGACTAAAGCTGGATCGAACTGCCCAGGGTCTGTAATTCTTGCAACAAATTTAATGGTTGCGGTATCTGTGTTACATACCAGGGTTCTACCCTCAATTCGGTAGGTGCTGGTTTCTTTTAATTCCAATACCGACAGACAATGTGGATCGTTTGGCAAGCTGTATGCTTTATCAAACCCCCATACTGGATCGGTGGATAGTTGTGAAAGTGTGGCGCGTTGAATAGCGCACGACCAAGGGTGTGATCGTAGGACAGCATCACGCGCATCTGCGTAAACTGCGTTACATACATTGGCTTCGGTTGAGCCATCCTGCAAGGAGGTGATTGTATTAGCACCTAGCATGGCTAAAGCCCTATTACAGATTGAAACTTCACTAGCCATGACAACTCCTAGTTAAAAAAAAGGGGCGTATTTCAGCCCCTTGGTTGCTACATACTGAACTTAGGACTCAGTACAAAGAACTTCGACTACACATTCATCTTGTACGCGAGTTGCGCCAGCTACGAATGATAGATACACCTGGTGAGCGTAAGACTTGTCAGGGCGTAGATCGATCTTAGTCGTAACGTCCTTACCAATGCCCAAGCCCATCGCGCCTTTAGTAAATGCAAAGCACTTACGCTGGGTTGAAGCTAGGTTTAAACGCTCTGAGCGCAAGAACTTGAATCCCATGAAGGTATCAATGTCGCCTTGAACCAAAGCTTTGATAGAGTTGTAATCCGCAGATTTCACCTCAGTCGTGTTCAACAAGTTAGAAACCTGTTGTGAGCCTAGTACAAAGAAACGCTCTTCGTCTGGATCAACATCGTTGCCATCTAAAATCTCTTTAGCAGAGATCAACTTGGCAAGCGTTAAACCAGCAGATCCGTGAGCAATTTTCTGCCCTGCTGGAAGTGCTACGTTAGACCCGTCACCATCGACAGCGTTACCAGTGGCAGCAGCAATGATTAAATCATCGAATGCGCGAGCCATTGAGTTTGCGCCAGACTTGGCATAATGGGACTCTGGACTAACCAACATACGAACTTTATCTTCGTCATCGATTAAATCAGCCCAGTGGTAGTCAGTCATCGTTGCAGTCCTGCGCGAGTGTGGAACTTCCAACACAGGCGTATTAGTGTGACGACTTGATTTAACTACAGCAGCGACATTGCCTAGACGTTCAAAGTGGAACTTCTCGCCCGTTACTGACTGCTCGTTTACTGATGCGCGTAGGCGTGAACCTTTTTGTTGCGCTAAATGTATAAGGTTGTCCTGGAACTGTTGGACAAACGCTTTTGCGATTGTATTAGCCATTATATTCATCTCCGAAATTGGCAAATTGAAATTGGCGTTTTGAGCTACCCGAATATCGGACTCTTCACTGGCAATAACGCTTGCTTCAACGAGATGAGAAACGGCCCATCCAACCCATCAGGACTAAAATTAGCTACCCTGTTGAGTTAGATGTTCGTTTAAATTTGCTCGGTTATTAGGAATTAAACCTCTTCTGGATAGGCTTGTGTGTATAGCCTTTCCATTTTCTCCACTTCAGCCCCATGTTGTGGGTGATTAGTGATATTGTACGGGTGTTCTTGGTTGCGCCTAACCTCACTGATGCGATCCATTGCCTCAGTCGGAGATAAGGTAAATCGTGAGCCAGACTCAATGCCAGCAGACTGCTCTTCTGAAAGGGTTGCACCAATACCAGCCATCAATCGGATCATGCCAGGGTTATTAGCTAGGCCACTGTCTAACAAGAACTGTTGTGTCTCAGCATCGGCATAGGCCATTACAGCATTCTTAGCCGCAGCTAACTTGGCATCGTAGGCATGGCCCCACTCTTTTTTAAGCAAATCGTTAGCCTTTTGCATTTCGGCATCACTAGCTTCTTGGTCTTGAGTCGACTGACTTTGAGTGTTCTCTTGCCACGCTTTAACTTGTGCAGTGGATAGGCCATTGTCATGCGCCCATTGTAAGAACTCAGGGTCAGCACCTTCGATCTGATAGCCATCCTTAGTGTCTGGGCGACCAAGACGCGCATACATCGCATCACGGGCCTCAGATTCATCGCTAGGAAGGTTTAATAGGGTAGGAACTTTGTCGGTAAGCTTTGCGTTAAACGCTGCCCAATCGTCTGTGCTTGCCTCTTCGCTAGGTATGCGAATACTGCCTCCAGCGTACTGCTGGGCATCAAGGTAAGACTTGGCTAGGGTGTTTAAGTCAGGAATCTGTGACAAAGACTCATTGCCTCGGTATTCTTCTGACAATCCTGAGTGCCAGGACTCTGTTGCTGCTGCTTCTTCACTCATTGTCTTTCTCCACTACGTTTTTAATTTCTAAATATATGCTTCGCTGCCCTTCTTTAAAGGCAGTTTCACAGCAGTCTTTGCTGAACGAAATACGATCACCATAGGCCACTTTCATATTGGCAAGTATTCTCTCGCCTGTTTTGCTGTTAAATAATTCTCGTATATCTTTACTGAACTGATCCATTTACTGTCTGCTCCAAATCGGCTACTTGCTGCGCTCCTGCAATCTCTTGCTGACCTTGATCCATTTCAGCTTGAGCCTGTTGCTGCTGCTGTCGAGACTGTCTAAGCTCACCAACTTGTTCAGCACCTCGCAACATATCAGCAGGCGCACCCAATCTGTCGGAGATCGTGCGGCCTGCCTTGTCTACATCAACAATGTCTAGCACCTCTGGGTTAACTTGAGCCAGTTGCATAATCCCATCTACTGCGCGTTGAATGCTTGTGACTTCATCCATCTTCTGAGATCGTGCTAATGGGCCTACATACTCAATGTCCAGATCACCTCCTATTTGCTGCAATACTTCGGGCATTGGTGGCAGCGCATTACCACGCAACATGGAATAAAAAGCACGTTCAACAATTGGGTTTAAGAACTCAGATTGAAGTCGACCAAGGGTTGGCCCTAACAGCCGTTGCATTAACTCATAGCGCACTTGAACCTCAGTCGCTGTCATCTGCGGCCCTTCATTCAACTCAAGCTGATCACTAAAGAAGATACGCCTGACTGATCCACGCACATCAGCCAACATAAGCTGGTCAGCGTTCCAATTAGTCTGGTTAACAATCGGCTCTAAGTTTTGCATATCGCGTACATAAGTCACTGTCGATGGGCGTAAATCAATCTTGCCAAGGATGCCGTTTTGCATTGCTTTTAGTGGGGGATCAATCGACTTCTCCCACGCCCTCATAGCCAGCTTTCTTGCAGCGTTTAGGGTCTTTATGTCAGCCCTAGCAATACAGCCTGGCCCGAATCCATACATATCACCAGTGGTCTTAGCCCAGCGTGGAACCATAAACGGAAGCTCATAATATCCAGATTCTTTGCATATCTTTTTATCGATTACACTAATGAAATAGCAGGCAAACGGACGCATATTAGGCGGTGCAACCATTGCTGGCTCACCCTTTAACTCTCTAGGAAAGACAGCTTGCACATACTCAAACACCTGATCAGGGTCTTTGTCCAAAGCTTTCATGGCCTTGTCGCCACAGTCTTTACCAAACTTCTGATACGCTTGACGAGCCGTTAGCTTTAGCTTGCGAAACACTGTATCGACCTTACCCTCTTCGCTCTCAGAAATAACCACTTCTGCTAGGTGACACGCTTTAAAGTTAAACCCATCAAAGACAGAGTCTTTAGTCTTTACATCAAACTGTAACGCTGATGTGCCAAAGCCAACTAAATCTTGGTAACACTCGGCTACCTCAGTAGAGAAGTTACACTTTCCAAACTCTTGAAAGATGCCCATGCTGCACTTTTCTAGCCAATCTTTGGCCTCTTTGTTCTCATTAAGCTCATCCTCACGGAAGCGTAAGCCAAACCACTTCGTAGAAGGGCTTGTAAGCGACCCGTGAAGCGATGCCGACAATATCTGTAGTGCGTGTATACCAGTAGAGTCATAGACTTCAGCAGCGCGTTTAGTGCCTCTGGTGGACGTTGTTATAAAGTCAATCTTGCCAGGCATTAAAAATGTGGCTAACTCTTCCCACATCGTATCCCAGTTGGTTCGATCAGCCCTTAGTCGGTCATAGCGTTTAAGCAACGCGACAGGTGACACATTTGGCTCTATTTGCTTGCCCTTTTCATAAGCTTCCATTAGCTAATACTCATTAGATTTGTTCGTTTGGTGTCAGCTTCGCCCAACATACCAGCGAATCTAGTGTTGGTTCGGTTCATCCGCATAAGCATTAATCTGCGCTTGTGCAATGCTTTTAATATGACAGGATCGGTCTCGGTCTTTATCTGATTGTCAATGTCTTGCATTTCTGCAATAGGATCTTGTGAAGATTGTGAACGCTGCTTCAACGAACCTAAATCTGAAGTCTTAGCCTCACCCTCACCTGTCTTGGTATAAGTAGCCACGCCATTAACAAACGTCTTAGTGATATTATCGCCAAGCTGAACGCCTAGAATGTTTGGCTTGTATTCCTGCTTTGTGGTGGTCACTGGTTTGCCTGTACCAATGTCATACGAGCTTTTTGTCGTAGTCATCTCATCAAAGAAACCAGACTTTTCAGAGGTCACTGTAGGCGTAACCCCAGTTCTCTCAATACCAGCTAGAATGTACTTTGATCTTGCCTGATCTTCTTTGGTAATCACCCGATCACCTGAGTACATTTTCTTACTGCCTATCGACTTTTGTTCTGCGGCAAGCTCTGCTTGAGTTGCGCCTCCTGCTAATCTGGCCTTGTAGTACGCCTGGTTGTAAGACACCTCATCATTGCGGTACTTGTCATTTTTTATTGCTGACAAAAGAACACTTGGCATAGTCGAGTCTTTGTTAGACTTAACCTCTGCGTCATAGGTAGCTTGATCAAAATTAGCCCTTGGCACTGGGTCTTGATAGGCTTTTTGTAAATCTATGGCTCTATTTTTTGCTGCTTCTGGGCCACTGCCTAATGAAATAGACCCTTGCTCCAATGGCTTTGGAGTCATGTCTGCTGCACTTTTAACTGGAGTACGGCCTCGCTCGTTAAACTGGCTAACCTCTCCAGTGTTTACTGGCTTTACTGCTGGTTTAGATGTATCAACCCCTATACCCATTTCGCTAAGTAGTTTAGGGTCTTGAGGGTTTACTGGCTTTGCTGCTGCTTTAGGTGCTGTTGGCTTTACAGATAGCAACGATGCTCCAGAAGATCCAGCAAATCCAGATTCATTAACCCCATAGCCATCATTTTCTATGCCCATTACTGTCTTTATTTTATTTGTAGCCAAATCATCTTTAGGCTGAGTAATCTTAGCTGTCGCTACTGGCGCAGTCTTTGCCGTAGACTTGATAGGAGTCGCAGGCCGAACAGGTTTACTCACCTCACTGGGCAAGTTAGCCCGTTGGTTACCATTGCCGCCATAGTTTATTTTTGGAGCTTTAACTTTAGCTTTAACTTTAGGTGCTGTTTTTTGGCCTTGCTCGTTAGGGCTTGCATAAACTTTTGCTTTAGGCGTAGCTTTTTTCTTCTTTGCTGGCTTATCATTGCCGCCACCACCGCCACCGCTACTTGAACCACCGCTTGAACTACCCATCACTTAACTCCTTACAAAACGTATTGCCAGACTTAAAGCCAGCAGCATCTAAATATTTAAACCAGCCTTTTCGTGGGCTTCTAAACTCAATCTGATCAAATGATGCCTCTTGAGCAATCATGTTAAGCGTGTCTGTCATTTCGTGAATCAAGCTAGGCCCAGTTAAATAAAGCAAGTCAACGTGTAGCACAGAATTACCTGTGTACCTGTCGTTATGCTCTGTGAGAACCAGCAACCCTCTTAACTCATCAGCTTCATAAACATTGAATACTGTTGCTTCACCCGAATCGATCACCTCGTAGAACTGTAAAGGCGTATATGACTCGCCTATTTTCTTAGCCGTTGACTCAATAGCTTCAGCAAAAAAATCCCAGTTCTCTAAAATCATTTCTGGAGTTTGTTTAATAATATTCATAATTTCACATACTTCTGCTCGGTTATTAGATTGAGCCTATAACACCAGGTGAAGATTGCCTGTTGCGCTCACCCCACGGGATTGAATACCTACGCATCATGTACGCATAGCGTAACGCATCAAGAAGGTCATCCATTGTCTTGCTGATCTTGCCCTTATCATTGCGATGGTATTGGTTGAACTCGTTAAAGAAGTCACGCAGATTGCGATCAACTTTGAATCGGCCTTTGATCATTAGGTCACGGATCTCATACAGGCCAGCCTCAACTCCATTAGTGCCATCAGGCCATGATGCGTGTTTGTGCAACATATCGAACCCAGCATCGATGTAGTAATCCTTCTGCTGGTTAGCTGTGCCATTCTTCTCGGTCTGTAATCCATCTAAAGGCCATGACGTTGGGACACCTAATGCCCAAGGCTTTACTGTCGCCCAAGCCACCTCTGGAGCAATGTGACTCGCTTTCCACGCCTGAGTAACGTAGAACGTGCCGCTTTCCCTATCTTCAATAAGCTGAACGTGGGCTTGAGGATGCTCCCACCCAAAGTCCATTGCGTTAATGACAAACCAATGATCAGGTATTTTGAATGGATCACACTTGATTGAGTCTTCGTCCAGGTCATAGATCCTGCCATGCCCTAGCATCGGTATGCCCTTGGATCTCATGTCTCGTTGATATGCTGGGTATTGGTCTAGCATTAATCGTTTAGCGTCTTCTGATAGGTGTGGTGCGTCATCCCAGCCTGCTTGAATAAACGCCTGTCCCTCACCTGGGTTATCCATGAATGAGATCACTGTCTCAGTGCGCCCGTTCTCTGGTGTAAAGGTTAATATGCCCTTACCACCCTTACCTTTGTCGCCTGTCAGGGTTCTTGTTACCACCTGTGGATAGATAGCTTGATCCTTTGGCTCTTCATCGATGTGATACCAATCGACTGAGTCACCCATGAGTGCGTGTTGGCCCTGTGTGTAGCTCCAGAACTGGCAGATCGATACGCCACCTGATGTGTGTTTTACTCTGACTTCACGCATAGCCCCTGATGTGCCTGTCATCGATACATAATCAACAATCAATTCAGCAGGGATTAGCCCACCCAAGAATGTTCGATCCTCTAGCCTGCCAAACAATGCGGTCTGCAATAGATCGCGTGTCTTTTCTCCAGAGTACCCAAGTAGCCAGCACGTTGGCGCGTGTTCAAACTTATGACCATCCCAATCATTTGGGTAATCACCCATGAGGTGTACAGCATCAATATAAGTGCCTAAATAGGTCTTGCCTATTCGGTTAGCCGCACAGAGTAATACCGCAGTCTTGGTCTTAGTAAAACGAATGGTATCGGCTTGGAATTTATAAAGGTCAGGAAACATATCTCTGTAGCGATAAACGTGCTGTCGCCTGATACGCTCCCTGGCAATTAGGACTAATTCAGTTTTACTGTACCTTTGCTGGATCAATCGAATAGCCTCTTAGCTCATCGTCTAGCTCTTCTTGAGACATATCGTGCAGCTTCTGCTCAAATGAGACATGAGTATTCATCTCAACCGACTTACGCTTTGGTGCGACATACTGAGCTAACTCTTTAAACATCGTCCCAGCCAGTATTAACTCGCCCTCATCCATTGCTTGACGAGCTATCTTTGCCATGCCCTCAATGGGATCGCAGTTTAACTCTGCCAACTTATCAACGATTGGTTGATTGTTTTTGTTGGGAGTGCCTTTTTGCCGCCCTCCTGTCTTCATTCCTTTAGCCATCTACTCTATCCACCTTAGATTAATGCTCGGTCATTTCTTCATCGTCTATAAAATTAGAGAACGACTCTACCCATGCCATCGCCTCTGCAATCAACAAGTCATCTTCTTCATTCATAGACCTACCCCCATCAATGTTGATGACGGCTTTAGCCAATAGGGTCAGATACAATGCTCCCTGATTAACTACGTCTTGCCCGTACACGTTTTCAATAGTCATAGCTTCCACGCCTTCCTTAACCATATTGATGTTATATCCGTGCCCGTAGGCTCTCTATCTGTACCCTCACGATGTGTCCAGTTACCATCTCGTACTGGTGTGGTTACAGCCTGTTCTGCTGTCCAGCCGTATCTGAGGCGGTCTGATAGGGTTTTCATCTTCATACCATGTGCTGCCGCTAAATCTTTAATTAGGTACTCCTTCCCCTGGTAGACAATGTGCGCTGGTCTGCGATCAACTTCGGTTAGTGGTTTAAAACTAATACCCAATTCCCATGCCTGAGTTTTTAAAGTTGAGTATTTCATCTCCAACCGATCTGCCGTTTCGCGCAGGGTATAACCCCTTAAAGCGAATAGTTGCAAGATTTCTTTTGTCTCGCAGTTATAACGCTCTTTTAGATAGTTATGTTTCCGTCTTTTCGCCTGTTGATCCAAAGCCGCCAATGCCTCTGTTAGTTTCATCAAGCTCGTCTACTTGTACCCAGGCAAACGGCTCAACCTTCTCAATCATTATCTGGGCAATACGCTCTCCAGGTTCAACGTACTGAGTAACCTCACTATGGTTTGCTAGTGATACAAACACTTGACCTCGGTAATCAGAATCAATAATGCCTACCCCGTTACTAGGTGCTAGACCACGCTTATCGGCAATACCTGACCTTGCGTAAATCTTGGCGCAGTAACCATTGGGCACTTCAATTGATATGCCCGTTGGTATAAGTTGATTACTTCCTTGGATAATGTGTTGCTGCCGCCCAATCTCAGCGACCAAGTCCATAGCAGCAGAACCACTCGTTGCATAAGCTGGAAGTGGGAAGCGACCAATGTGCTTAACCTTGACCTTCACTGCGGTACTCTTTGCTGCTGCCATCGTTTAGCTCCAACTCTCAATAGTTATTTTCCCAGTAACCCCTTCGTTACGGAGATCGTATATTCGTTTAAATTCTTGGCGGTAATGCTTGGCAATGTCTTTTACTTCACGTTTAGCAGACCGACCTAAAGATGTGTCGTTAGCCTTTTCTCGCAGAATATCGATACAGCCCTCACCCATAAGCTTAAGTTTGTGTTCAGAGTGAAGTATTGGATTAGCCCCCAGGTACTGATGACACCCATAACAAAGTGCTTCTGCGTTATCCACATTGAACCTTACTCCCCACTTGCCACGACCATGATAGTGACTACAGTGCAGACCCATTCTTCGGCTTTCTTCGTAATAGGTGTGGCATCGCTCACAAGTCCACTCTGCGGCTGATCGAATACAGTCGCTAAATGCCTTGTCTGCTGGGGTGCGTTTGATTGCTGCCATTACGCGGCTTCCTTGTATTTTGAATAGGTTTGTAATGATGGCTCTGACCAGGCTACGTTTCGCTCAGATCCAAATGCGTAAATCAATTCAATTAGTTGCGAGAAGCCTTCTTTATCTAAAAGGCTACTTCGCTTAGACAGGCCAACGAACCCACCATCAAGCCCAGGTACAGCGCGTTGTTTATGTAGGCTAGACATGAACATTGTTTTCCAATCTTCTGAGTCGAGAGTTTCGTCATACCAATTCACCTGTTTTTGAACGTCAGCCAGCATAGGCCACATCTTTTTATTCTGACTTTGGCTTCTGGCTTTGCGCCTCAACACAACTTCCACTGGGCCAATAAACAGACCCTTGTTAATCATTTGAATAATTTGCTGGATCATTCCTGATACGTTTTTATTGTCTACGCTGAAAATAACTTCGCTCATAGTGCTTCGGCCCACTTAGACATTGGCAACCTAGCCAACTTCATACTCAGTCGCAGATCCCACGCACATGGGCGTTCACTCAAAGGCCCGAACTTATATTCTGGGTCACTTATCGCAAACTTGTAGTCAGTCAGTGGAAGATGATTCTTTTTGCAGTAGCGTATAGCCCTGATGTCGTGTCTGGTAATTCCCATAGTCGCAGCAATAGACCAAGCTGGAACATGAGCATTGTATTTTTTGATGACATCTACGCATTGATCGTGATTGAGAGTCATGCTGCAACCTCCATAATGGCTCGACCAATAATTTCTGGAATTTGTGGCACAACTGAATTACCCAACCTTGCTAATCTGTGGCTGTATGATTTATCCCATACCCCATCAACCACTCGACCCACTGAGGGTTCAGTTTCCCAGATTTGTCCGACACGCTCATACTCAGCGTTACCTGTTTGCCAATCTGTATTCGCCTCTTTATGCTCGGGGTCGATCTGTTCCCCCTGTCCCTGTTGTCGCTGGCGCACGGAGTCGGCCAGTACCTCCCTGGCGCTCCTGTTACTGCTTCTGCCGTAAGAGTTGGCGAGTTCCGTTTGTACTCGCTTGGACACGCTGCCTCTTTCGATAAGTGCTTCGTTGGGGTATGCCACAATCCAGACCCTATCTCGGTGGTGGTGCGCCCCAATGTCTGAAGCCGTGATACAGTGCCATTCTGCATCAAACCCGATCTCGGCCAGGTCATAGAGAAACTTTGCAAACCATCTCCCGGAGTCTCCAGTAAGCAACCCTGTGACGTTCTCAAAAATTGCAAATTGTGGTCTACACTCGCTAATAATTCTAAGCATCTCAATGTATAGACTGGAGCGTTCTCCACTAAAGCCTGCTTTCTCCCCTGCTGTTGATAAGTCTTGACAGGGGAATCCCCCGGTAACAACGTCAACTGTTCCTCTGTAATCATGTCCATTTAAACTCCTTACATCACTATGTATTGGCACATCAGGCCAATGCTTTCGTAATACTTTCTGCGCGTGTTCATCGAACTCACAAAAAGCGATAGTCTCCATACCAGCGCGTTCAAGCCCAAGGCTAAAGCCACCAATACCGCTAAACAAATCTAAGACTTTCATGCGACCCTCAATAGGCCACGTTTAACGCGATGACTTGTGTCATTACCAGCCTCAATAATATTATTTTTATCCAGAAGCTCCCGAACACGACCAGTGACGCGATTAATCTCCCAACCTAAATTTTCAGCAATGTCCTGACGAGTGATAGGCTGGTTCTCACGAATGACTTTAAGAACCTCAATTCTTGCTTGCCCTGTTACTGGAGCTATGGCAGCTATTGCTTCTAAGCTGTTGTCATGGATCATGCGACTCTCCTTTTGTTATATTTTTTTCGTGCTGTCGGGTTTAGCTGTGATTTAAAAATGTGGCACAAGCCACCAGACTCGCCATGAGCAGCTTTTGTAATTGGCCCCTGGTAGTCATTGATCAATTCTTTGTACGGGCTAACTGGTTTTGGTTCTGCAAGATAGTCTTTCAAAGCTCTACTCCCTCTGATATTGCAAAATAACCCTTAGTCAAATTCCAACGTCTGTGTTCACGTTTTAATAGTCGCTCAGTTTCCAAGCTGCGCTCTGTCTCAAGTGGGGTTTGATGCCCCAATTCACGATGGTGCTGGAGCAATTTAAGCTCGTTACCAATAGCGATCTGCCTGTTCTTTTCGCTTACCCTTCGACTGCCAGCCAGAATTGAACTGAACACTGCGTTTTCGAGAACTTTTGTTTTGACGCTTTCACTGCCTGAGATCATTTTGTATTCCTTTACCAGTTGGTGTTATCAATATCGAGTACGTTTGCCGTAATAGATTTTCTTCTAGCTTGTGATTCAGTAATATTACCTTTGGGTTGATTAGCGTTTTCTTTCCTCACCCATGATCTAGCTACCGCCTTCCAATCCTTCATTGGAGTTTTCCCGCGCTTCCAATTCTTGTCCTCGTAGTAATCAATAAATTCATCAGAAAGGTATTTATAAACATATAAAGTTTCTTGATTGCCGTACTCAGCCATGTATTCAGAAACATCTTTAAGATTAGGTTTTATAAAACTGGAGGCAGAACTCTTTATTGGTTTGTTAATATGGTTTGTTATTTGGTCTGTTCTTTGTACATGGTCTCTCAGTCCAAGATCGTAGTTGGTGTCTGAGTCCAAATTGGAGTTGGTGTCTTCGTCCAATTTGGTGTCTAAGACCAACTTGGCATCTGAGTCCAAATTGATAAGTCTTTCTGGCATACACATCGTGTATTGATTGCAGCCCGTAAAACCCTTCTTCTTCTTAGTCAGCCAACCTTTTTTAGCTAGGCTAGTCGTGATCTTAGAAATGCGAGTCTTGTCATTAATGTTAGAACGCTCTGAAAGCGCATCTAAGCTAGGAAAAACTAACTCAGTGACTTTGCCCCGATAGCTAAACAAAGCCAGCAGGACACGCCTCTCTGGATCAGACAGTAGCGAATCAGTTAAAGCCTCTAGTGGTGCAACAAGTAAATTCATACGCAGCTCGACATTTTAGAATTTTTATCTATTTATTAATTTTCTTGATCGGCATTAGGTCTTGGAAGACACTAAGCTCACTGAATCGTTTTTCACGTTTTTCAATCAAGGTGGCTCTTATGTATGTAGACACATCAACCCCCATTAGCGAGGCATCAGCCTTTGCAAACGCGTATAACTCATCGTCAAAAGATGAGGTCACTGAGTTGCTTAGTTTATCGGTCATGCCACCGCCTCTGACCCATCAGCTTGATCTTTTTGATAATGAGAAATGTCATACACAAGCTCACCAGACGTTAGTAAATGAAGTTCAGCCGCTCTTCCCTTGGGTATCACATCGCCCCAGTAGTGGACAGCAATCGGTGTAATTGACAAGAACTTGGCAACCTTAGTAGCAGTGCCAAAGTGTTCGATTACGTTAGTTTTTAACATAGCTACCTCTTTTTTAAGATAACTGATTATTACACAAGCTAACATTTGAATCAAATAGATTTAAGCTTATTTAAGTAAAATTAACTTTACTTAATAAATGTTAAGAGATTAGACATGGATACAGTTGGAAAGCGCATTTACACTAGAAGAAAAGAATTAAAGCTGACTCAGACTGCTGTAGCAGCCATGATAGGCGTTAGCTCTGCTTCCCTGACGTACTGGGAGCGCGATGAGATCGAACCTAAGAATAAGAATATGGCAGCTTTGGCGAGAGCCTTAGACTGTGCGCCAGATTACCTACTATTTGGCGCAACATTTGGTGGTGACGTTTCGTTTGTTACTATTAACGCAAGAGTCCCCCTAATTGGGTGGGATAAATTATCAACATTTATAGAGGGTGAAGTTATGGATAAAGATGACAAGGCCGAGGATTGGATATACTGTCCTGTCCAGTGTGCTAAGTCGACATTCGCATTAAGAGTAAAAGGCGACCAAATGGAATCTCCCTACCCAGGGAAAAGGTCGTACCCAGAAGGTATTGTAATTTTTGTTGATCCAACCATTAAGGTTGAAAATGGATCACGGGTAATATCTAGACGGCTAGACTCAACAGAGGCTACGTTTAAAGAGTATTACGAAGATGATGGTAAAAAGTATTTGAAGCCAATCAATCCGCAATACCCTACCTCAGAAATGGATGAAGATACTATAATAATAGGCGTGGTAATCGGCTCATTTGTAGCAGAGTGAACTTTTTTTTGATTATTACATCATATAAATCTAATTATAAAAAAAAGGTATAAATGTTAGTTATAAATCTGAATAACAATCGAAGTCGTTCGATGTATTGGCACACGCAGTCTTGCTGGTGTTGGTGGATAATACATACGGACAACGACAAAGACTGTTGGCCGAAATGGAGTGTGTTAGAAAGCAAAATTAACTTTCTTTCATTCGGGTGCAACTCAACCTCAACATCGCCTCAAGGGCCACCTATTAAGTAACCTCAAAATAATTGCCAACGGATCTCCTCAATGGAGATTTTTTTTGGCCTAAATTTTAAGGCAGCATGACACTTATCAACACTTATCAAAAACATTTGACTTATTATTTAAGTTAACTTAAAATAGCTGCATACCAATTAAGAACTGGAGCAGCAAATGAACTCAATCAACCATTGCCACATTACTAGTCAGGTCAACATTCACACCGATGTTATTGATGCACCTGACTATCTTCTTGAAGATGCTTTTAACGAGCTTAAAGATGATCTTCTTTATGATAGCTATATCAAGATTGGAACGACCCATTATTATGTTGACGACCTTTTCCAGTATGGAGATGAGGACGAACAGATGCGTGTCATATATTTAGCCTTCCGCTTTCCCGATGAAGCACAACAGCTTTCACAAGACGTTATTACTAAGTGCGCTGCTGTTTACTTTAAAGACCACCACCCAGAGCTAACTTTGCAATATCACGCAGAAAAACACTCGGAGCATTAACTATGACTAAAGAGACTTTTGTGATCAATGCATTAGGTGTAGTTATCTGGATCGTTTGCACAGTCTGGTGGACAGTCGGAATGACCGCATGAGTGCCTCTGTACAAGCCTGGTTGTTTGTAATCGTAATAATTTTAATGGGAGTAGAACTATGAACTTTTTGAATGACATGACCCCCACGCCATTTTTAGCTGCTGTACAGGCTGACATAGATTGGCAGGCAGTTGGGGAAAACAATAACCCTTACTCAGCTAAAAGCCAGCCAGAAGCGCGTCAGGCTTACGATGATCGGTTTGAGCAAGTCAGGAATGAATGGGAACAATTTACTGGGAGTGTAGCGTAATGGATATTTTAACGATGTTGAATATGCCCTTTAGCAAAGCGGAAGTTGAATTTAAACCAGGTGGTGGTCAACAGTTGGCGTATATAGACGCAAGAGCAGTAATGAAACGACTTGATGAAGTTATGGGAATTGATGGTTGGCAGGACTCTTATAAATCTATTGAGAATAGAACAATCTGTGAACTTTCATTAAAGATTAATGGAATATGGATTACTAAATCTGATGGGGCTGGAGACACAAAAATTGAAGGTGCAAAAGGTGGCATCTCATCTTCATTTAAACGAGCGGCTGTAAAGTTTGGTGTTGGTAGATACTTATATTATTTACCAAAGGAAGTAAATTCTTTTGAACAAATGCCTAGTTGGGCATTGCAAAGCACAACAAGAACCGACAAAGAATTAATGCAAAAAGTTTTAATCGCTTTACTTGAGGCTATTGAGTCAGATGATTCAGTGTTAGCTAAAGAAGCAATGGAAGGTCTTTCTGAGCGTGAGCAAAGCTACGTTTGGAGCATGACTAGTAGTAAACAAAAAACAGCAATTCATTCATTAACTTATCAAGAAGAGGCAGCATAATGTTAGCTAAATTAGTTCGATTGGGCCGCGATGCGGAAGTACGTTATACACCAAAGGGAGACCCAGTGGCCTCTCTCGCTATGGTCTATGACGTAGGATTTGGTGATAGTAAACGAGGGCAGTGGATCGATGGAACCTTGTGGGGTAAACGAGCGGAAAGCTTAGGGCCATACCTAACCAAAGGTACTCAGGTTGTGCTTTATGCCGATGATGTAGAGCTTGAGCAGTTCATGAAAAAAGATGGCACTCAGGGCGCAAAGTTAAAGTGTCGTGTTAGTGATCTTAGCCTAGTATCTGGTGGCCCTTCGGTTAGGTCAGGTCACCCCCATGCCAAGGAAGCTCAAAATGCAGAAAAGGCCAAGGCTGCTGTAATGGCTGAGTGGGACCAAGGTCCAGGCAAAGGCGATGGTTTTGGTGATGACGATGTTCCTTTTTAGGAGGCGCTATGAATGAATTTGTAGAAGTGACGGAAATATTTCAAGCAAGAGTTCATGGGGCTTACGTCTACCATAAAAAAGGTAGGGTTCTTTTAAACAAGGCCCACATCGTGTCAGTAAGTGAAGTTGGGCATGAAGCGGAGGCATTCTTTGTAGATTTTTTTACCATTGGTGATGATGAAAAATATATGTATGTCGATGCCATATCCGCTGCAACGATTACAGGCTTGAGGGTTGGGTAATGAATACTAAAGTGCAAGTGCCTTTTACAAGGCGGTTACAAGGCGCTTACAAGGCGTTTACAGTGCAAGTACCAGTGCCGATCACTATGGTTAGCAACCAAGACTTGATTGACGAGCTTAATAGGCGAGAAGTAAAGGTTAAATGGGCTAGAATAGTTATGTCGCCAAACTCTAAGCCCAAAGATCGAGTAAAGTTAGGGTTAAGCCCTAGCACAATAATTGAAGAAATGGATTGCAGAAAATGAGTAGATTAATGACGATTGATGAGTACATGGATCGCACCTTTTCTAAAGCTTCACAACCTCACATTAACACTGTGAGGCGTTGGATCAGAGAGGGTAAGTTAAGCGCGATCAAGATGGGCCGATCTTATTACATTGAAGATCAGGCTGGGGAAGAGTACGCTAACGACTCTGATAAAAATAAAATGGACGCTGTCATGGCGAAAATACTAAGTGCCTAAACCTCAAGGATTGCCGCCAAACCTATACACTAACAAGTCGAAAGGCAAAGTGTATTACTCTTATAAACACCCAGTTAATAAGACTAGGCATGGACTTGGAACTAATAAGCTAAATGCGGTGAAAGCCGCTAGGCTTATGAATGATAAGTTTGAGCAGCGTTTTGAGATTGAAAAGATGCTAGTCAATGGCATGATTAAAATGAGTGCGCTGTGTGAAGAGTATAGAGCGTTTATTAAACAGCAATTATCAGCAGGGGCTTTAGCTCAATCCACAATAGAAAATCGCGGATACACTTTAGATCGCATAAAAATTAAGTTAGGCAAGGCTTACGCCAGAGACATTAAGACAATAGACATTACGCGCTACCTTAATGATATGTATGACCCAAAGACTGACCTGGGCACTGCTAGGGCGCGTGACGTTCACAGAGGCCACTTAATGCTTTTATTTGAATACGCTATTCAAGAGGGGTACGTTGATAAGTTTAATCCAGCGACACCATGCTTAAAGGTAGGCAAGAAACGTGTCACTAGGAGGCATACCATTGATGGATGGAATGCGATTTATAACGCTGCTGAGCCTTGGCTAAAAAACGCAATGGACTTGGCAATTTTAATTCTTCAGCGTAGATCCGACTTGTGTGACATAAAATTGTCAGACATAAAAGACGGACACATACACATGATTCAAAAGAAAAGCATTAAGCATGATAGTGCGTATATTAAAATTGAAGTGACAAAAGAACTGGCTGAAGTTATTCAGAAGTGTAAGTCAGATAATGTGCTTTCACCTTACCTAATTCATAGAGTGCCTAACAAGAGAACTAAGGCAGCTATGGATACAGGCAACCACAGAACTTATATTACCCCAGCGTATTTGAGTAGAGCGTTTAAAAAGGTTAGGGACTTGGTTAATCCATACCCTGATTACACAGAAGATGAACAACCAGGCATTCACCAAGGTAAAGCATTGGGCAGTAAGTTATACAAAAGAAGGTTTGGTGAATCAGCAACAATAATGGCTGGACACACTAGTAAAGAAATGACCAACTTTTATGAAGAAGATCCTGACGATATTGAGTGGAAGCTGGCAGTGCCTAAACTGGACTTAAAAGCCGATTTAAAGCGGTAGGCTTGACCAACTTTTGACCAACTTTTGACCAACTCTGTTTTCTGAATATTTGGAAAAGCTCTGAAAGCCCCACCCCATAAGGGTTTAACTGGTCGGGACGGCAGGATTTGAACCTGCGACCCCCTGCCCCCCAGGAATGAACCCAATCAAGCGCAAACCCCCGTGGTTGCTGCAATGTAGTGTTTTTTCGTTACCAAAATACTAATCAATCCAACCCAATGGAATCAACAACTTAACACACGTTTTGACCAACACTTATCAATACTAAACAATGCGCTAAAGTTAAGACCACCCACAAAAAAGACCACCCGTGGGTAGCCAAAGGTGGAGCCTTGGGGAATTACTTCTTCTTCATTACGCTTTCGGCTAGACCACCACCAAAGTAGAACATGACTATTGTTAACATGATCCAATCGATCTGGAACTCAGACAGGATCGCTTTAACGCCTGTTACATCTTTGCCTAAGAACGTCATAACGATCACCAGGATATAAGTGCCGATATAGGTGACTGAGAACATAGTCGCCATGATGCGCTGGGCTATCTTAAATGGCGCGTAGGCGGTCATCAGGTCAGTCTTAGCCTTGGTCTTGGCTTCGATCATCTCAACGTCAGACGTATGAAATGAGTCTATTAGATCCATGCCCTTGCTGATGACATCACCGCTTCCAAATATTGTGCTTAGAACGCCCATGTTAATTAATCCCTCAGTTCAAAGTGTGGATAGTCCTGCCAACTCTTCCAGAGGCCACCCCACTTCAACTCATGGCCTAGTTGCGCGGAAGCTTGCAGCATAGCTGTGGCGACTGTTGTAAGGTGGAGAATGTCCCAGCTTGCCTTTCCTTCGGGTGTAAGACAAAACACATCGAGCGCCTTGCCCGATTGGTGATATGATTTATTAGTTCGTCCATCGCATTTAGATTTGCCAGCCGTATACAATTTTGCCTGGCAGGCTTCATCACGGAACCCCCCGTCACTTGGGATGCCAAAGTCAATAGGACTAAAGCTAATAGCAAGTTCTGCGATGTCGATAAGGCGATCATCGATGCCCTCCATGTTTCTCATACTATTTGTGCCTAACTGGAACGTCATTACATTCTCCCCATGATGTACGATGAAACACCGCCAAGAGCAGCAGCCAGGATGATTACTCCAGCAGCCATACCCTTGCCTTTAGCTAACTGGATCTCTTGAGCAGCAAGTCGGTCATTAAGTTTAGCCATCGTCTTGGTCAACGATTCAACGTCTTTGTTTAACTGAGTAACCGCGCTGACCAATTGGCCTGCTTCAAAGTCTGGCATACCTGACATTTTTCTATCTCACATAAACGGCAACGCCAAACAGCGCAGCCATAATTACTATTAATATTCCAAAAACTTTCATTGCTACTGCTAAATTTTCGTCAAGTGCTTTGGCTCTTGCTGCCTTTCTTTTACGTTCTGCCAATTCAGCTTCTTTTTGTTCTCTGGTGTAAGCTGCTTTAAATTTCAAGAAATCAGCATAGCCT
>Ga0209304_1000469_pt1 | contig 27915 bp, 27 predicted proteins | sample COGITO_mtgs_1004_4_FD_184789 | JGI IMG/M metagenome (GOLD analysis project Ga0209304, IMG submission 184789) | Pelagic marine microbial communities from North Sea - COGITO_mtgs_100423 (SPAdes) (version 2) | ecosystem: Environmental > Aquatic > Marine > Epipelagic ...
CGCCACAAACTTAATGGCCACCGAGGCAAGGTCTTGTGGTTTACGGGCTTAAGTGGCTCAGGCAAGTCAACTATTGCTGATATCGTAGAACAAAAGCTGCACCAACAGGGCATTCGCACCTATATTCTAGATGGTGATAATGTGCGCCATGGGCTCAATAAAGATTTGGGCTTTACTGACGCCGACCGCATTGAAAACATTCGCCGCATTACTGAAGTGGCTCATCTTATGGTTGATGCTGGCTTGGTGGTGCTCACAGCGTTCATTTCGCCCTTCATAGCGGAACGTGAAGTCGCACGTTCTCGCTTTGAAGCAAATGAATTCATTGAAATATACGTCGATACGCCCTTAGAGATTGCAGAGCAACGTGATACCAAGGGTCTTTATAAAAAGGCACGCAAGGGAGAGATCCCCAACTTTACAGGCATTAACAGCCCCTATGAAGCCCCAGAACACCCAGAATTCACCTTGAGTACTGCCAAAACTTCACCTGAACTACTCGCTGATCAGTTGTTAGCACAGCTCGACCTTTAACGCTTTACAGGAGTATACAATGCACCAAGCCAAAGCCATTTTAGCCGACCCCAAACTGCTTAAGGCACTGCAACAGTTAGTTCACCAAGCGGGTGAAGCCATCATGCAGGTTTACCAAACAGCCGACTTTGGCATAGAAACCAAAAAAGATGACTCCCCTGTGACGAAAGCAGACCTTGATGCGCACTATTTGTTGGTAGACAGTTTAGCAAAAATCACCCCCCATATCGCCATCGTTTCTGAAGAAGACCCCACCTCTCAAATAGTGCCGCAAACACATAATTGTTACTGGCTCATTGACCCTTTAGATGGCACCAAGGAGTTCATCAATCGCAATGGCCAGTTTACCGTTAACTTAGCCCTCATTGAAGATAACGCACCCAGCTTTGGTTTTGTGTCTACACCCATTGATCAAACGCTTTATTGGGGTGGCAAGTACCTAGGCGCGTGGCGTTGGCGTGATGACTCAATAGAGCCATTACAAACCCAAGCCCACCGGTCTCCCAAGCGTGTGGTAGCTAGTAAGAGCCACCTCAATGACGCCACCCGTGATTTTATCACTAACTTAGGTCCCACCACCCTAGTGCAAGCGGGTAGTTCTTTGAAGTTACTGCGCATTGCTGAAGGTGAAGCTGATATCTACCCACGCCTAGCGCCTACTTGCGAATGGGATACCGCCGCCGCTCAAGCGGTGCTGGAAGGAGCGGGAGGCAAGGTGACCCAAGTAGACGGCAGCCCTATGCAATATGGTAAAGCAAATATTTTAAACCCCCATTTTGTGGCTAGTAGCCGTCGTTAAATTGCACAAGGTGTCAAGCACTGAAACGTGAGAAACTGAGCGGCTTAAAACCAACTAAGTTTAGTTAAAAGTGAGACAAAAATTAAAGCTTTTCTTGAACCAACCAAGCTTCTACTTGCTCAGCGTAAGGCACCTTGTAGGTGAATTTAACACTGTCATGAGCCACCACGATATTAACAAAAATACTAAACACGCCAATCAACATTAAATAGCGCCATGATATTACACATCATTATCAAGAGCATGGGCGACCAAGTAGAACCCCACAGGACTAATGTCACACCAACCGCTATCGTAGACAAGGATCCAGCACGTTGCCCACTGCACTGGCAGCATTACCATAATTGAGCCAATTACTTTGGTGCATTACTAAATAACCCCGATATAGAGTTTGTAACTGATCTCCGTTCAACAACCGGATGCTGTTATAGCGTATAGCTAGGAGAAGACCGATGAGAAAAATACCTAAGTACACTTGAGTAAAGTTTCGCATGACTAATCTGATATTCTTCATTTGGCTAACGATGATTAAGAGAAATTTGAGACCGATCATGCGACAGCTTTCCGGCAATCAACACCATCATTACTGTAAAGAAAACACCCGCATTATTAATGTCCCAAATCACTTCGGCAATACCAAAGTCCATAAATCCAACTGCCAGAAGAATGCCAGAAGTCGCCAAGGCCTTATTATTAATAAGATGTGCGCGGCAATGGAATATGAAGGTCACATAAATGGAGTAAACCATTAGCGCACCAACAACGCCTTGTTCATATAAACTATTCAAGAGCTGGCTATGAGGCCCCATATTTCCCGTTAGTGGAGAGATTAGGCCCTTTTCTACTAGAGCTACCTTTTGGATATTAAAACTTCCCGGACCTGTACCAAATAATGGATTGTCCCAAAAGATCAAGGCTGCTGCATGCCAAAGAGCTAAGCGCATGCCCGCAGAAAAATCCATAATGTGACCATTAACAAAGTACTCATAAATAGCTGTGGGAATCACGTTTACGCGTTCTGATATAAATGGCACAAAAAACCACACGAGAAACGCCGCCAAAATAAATCCAGCTAATACGGACAAGCGTTTTTTGTAGGTGGGATTTTCTGTCAGATCCACCATGATCCAAAACAAGAAAGGCAGAGAAATCCAGCCACCCTTTGTGCCAGAGGCCAAGGATGCGAATACACCACAAAACAACCCTAGCAAGGCCAATAACAACCAACGTTTTTGTAATCGCCATTGAGGCTGAAAGAGTGCTACAGATAAAACGCCCAACATCAACCCTATATCGCCAAAGGCGGCGATCAGTCCTGAAGTACCTCCTCCAGCCCTATGCCAACCAAGATTAATCTTTTGATAGTAACCCCAGCCTGCTGCTACCAGAGCGCCCACAAACACTCCCCACTTCAGCATGTCTTGAGAAAAGCCAACTCTGCGAGCCATTAAGAAAATTGGTAGCACCAGTAAAAAACGACTCGGTTCTTGAAACTCAGTCCAAATCCAGCCCGTGCGCAGCCACATGTCCAATGCAGCCACCGCAGGGTAAACTAACCATGAAGTCAACATGATCTTTTCTAACCGAGAAAATGCCTGGGACTCTGTGCGGTAGAACAAAAATAAAAAGCTGCTAAACACCAAAAATATAGCTGAGGTATATAAGGCTGAGGGGTAGTTAACACTACTTGCTGGAACAACAAACGCGGCCATACTAAGCAGCATGGCTAAAAATGAGTGGAGTGTGAGTTTTGAAGAAGTGTAATGCCGCACTGAAAAAATAGTCACTGTGATTTAAGGCCTGTTAATGTTTAAAATAGTATGGGCGATTCTTTTGGGTAGATTACTGTAAGCCGATGCTATATTGCGGTTGTTCTCTATAATGGCGGGCCCAACCCCTGGTTTCGAACCTACATTGCCTTCGAGCAAAACCTCGATGGCCCCTTGTAATTCAGCCAAATCATTGCAAATGACCATGCCATCGACATTAAAATATTGGCTGATATTCGGAGCCCCCCAATAAACAGGGATGGTACCACAGATGAAACAATCTAAAAGTTTTTCGGTAAAATAGTCAGGTTCTTGAACGTTTTCAATAACCACCGAATAAGTGTAAGGCAACAGCCCATCTTGCTTGTGCTCAAAGGGCTTATAGCCTCGGCCTAGCACGTCTATGTCATAGTATTGGCGCCTTAGCCACACAATCACCTCATGGCGCAACTTATGGCCCGCTAAGTCTGTTTTTCCCGAGGAAATTATGGAGCAACTAAGGGTTTTAACAGCAGTAAAATCAACATCTTTACCTTCAACCCAAGGTTCTACCCCATCAAACTGGACCACATTACTATATGTATTTGAATAGCGTACATAGCGGCACAAAATGAGAGCAAACTTGTACCGCAATAGCCAAATCAATCGATAATAGCGCTTTTGTATCTCCAAGGGCTCTGCCATCAACAAAACAACCTTACACTTAACTTTGCCAAAACCACGTAATAGTCGGGTGGACGATGGATACACAACCACGTAGTCATTTTCACCCAATCCTGCAATGCAGCCACTAGGAGGTTTATTAAGGTTAGCATGCTGGCCAGGCCAAAGTAACTGATCTAAAGCAATAGACGCTAAATCTTTATGATGCCTTAATTCATACGGCACGATACCCACCTTAGTTTGCTCGTTGCTCAGCAATAAAGACTTCATAATATTAACCTGAGGAAGTGATGAGTAAATTCATATTTGAGCATTAATTCTGGCTATATTTTGTCTTAGCACAATAGCAGAATAGTAATATCCCCATTTTAGAAGTCTTAAACGAGCTAGGTGCAACCTTAATTTCATGACCTACCTCTGTGAGATGTAAATAAGTAATAAATTGATTTTACCAATAATTTATATCTAAACCATGGTCGAGTGACTTCTAACCTTAGTTTCGTCCAGTTTAATGTATTGTGATTTAAACTAATGGTTGAGCCACCCAATTGCTCACTGACTTCCCGCACCTTGTTATTCCCCACTACAAATACCGAAAAACTATGCCTCCATGTAAATTGAAGTTCAACATCAATAGGCTGATAAAAACTTCTACTTTTATTAATAAATTCTTCTGCCGCTAAGCGATTCCACAGCTGTGCTTGGAATCCTAAAGGGATACGCCAAGGCAAGAAAATACCTACCTTGTTCACCTGCGCGATTTCCCTACCAAAGACATGACGTTTGCTGTATAGCTTGATTACGCCCGCATCGTTGCGACCAAGCCAGTTGCAAAGAGAAATAATGCCTAAAGGAGTTTCTAACAGCCTTATATCGTCTTCCAAAATTAATGCATACTCAACAGAGGAATCATTCAAAAACTGCTTCAACGCCTTAATGTGCGACATATAACATGCAATTTCAGTGCCCTTGAGTGGCGAGAAGTATTCATTCTTGTTGCGTAACATATCGTAACCTGATTTGTCTAAGTTATTTAACTGAGCATCAATGGCGTCAACACGCTGATGCACAATTCCTAAGTCAGATAAATGCTTATGAATGTATTGCCAACGATCAGTAGAGACTTCTAGGTTTATGACATAGGTATTAAGCAGACCATCCTGCTCTTCCACTTCCACTTGCAACTCACCTTGCTCACTAGACATCACCCCAGTCTTCACAGTCCAACTGTAGTAATGCCAAGCAGATACAATTTTGAGCTTTAACCGAAACCAAGATCGGCCTAACTCTCGCCTTAGCTTCAACTCAATCGGCATATTCTGGCTACCACCAATGTCGGTGCCCCCTACAATCTGACTAATTTCATTTAGTTGGTTTGGCGTTGCCACCAAAACTTTGACACCATGTTGCCACGAGTGTTGATAGGCTACATCCACGGGCATGCTAAATTTTTCAAAGGCTGCCAATAATTTAGCAGCCGCTGCACGATTTACGACTTGACCTTGTGTTCCCAAAGGGATTAGTTTCGCATGCACCACTTTGTCTAAATATGAATTTCGGTCTGCTGTTGCAATGCAGGTCCATACTTTTTGGCCACTAATATTCCTACGTTTAAACAACTTCAGCATTATCGGGCTATCTACATTTAAGACTTCTAACCATTGCTCACAGAAGGTTTGAGGGTGAGTCACAAACTCAACATCATCTTCCAAGATGATGGCAAACCTTTTCTTACTATTATTAAGGAAGGCTTTTAAGGCATTGCGGTGGGACAAGAAGCAGCCTATTTCAGCTGGTTTTAAACCAATAAAAAAATCAGTTCGATTCATTTCACTGCTGTAGTGCTTTTGTAGTGCTTCAAAGGGTAATGCTTTCGCATCCACAGCACTAATACGCTGCACAAGCAGTCCATAACTAGTTAAATGATCGTTAATTCTAGCCCAGCGCTCTTTAGACCGGTCTAGGTTAATGACATAAAGTTCAAAATTTTCATTGAGCCATGACTGGTCTTTTCTGACTGTAGTAGACTGGGGCATATTATATTTAATTTTTCGCTAATTGATGCCAATGGGCCGGCAACAGATCTTGTGTAGCAATGCTAACGTCATCAAACCAAGGGGTTGGACACACTACAATTTTATCACAATTGTTATTTAACCATGCACCCCACCAACTAAAGGTACTATTAGCGATTATTTGATGTTTACATTGGCTTATTAGTACCAAATCTTCTTCTGCGGTAATATGAACCTTCGAAACATAGGTGCATTGAGGGGGTAATTGTAGGTGAGCTTTAACCCACTGCGGATCATCAGAAAATATAAAAAACTCTGCCATAGGCTTTGCTGCTGCTACGAGATCGATAGCGCTTTGATAATAACTTTCGCTACACACCCCGTGCCGAGCCATAGTTTTTTGATCTTTAAGATAATCACCGCGGCGCACGTGTAAAGCAACACTTTCAACTGCACCAATAACTTTGCTAACCTTTTGGGCTGGCGCAGACAGAGGCACCTTAAGCTCCAAATCTAATCGTAATTGATGTAGATCATACATGTATTCTTCAGATTGCCAAAAACCAATCAATAATTGTCCAGCTGGGCTCGTGTCTATGGATGGGTCATGGTTATATTGAGTTTCCCAAAATACCTTACCCAAGGGCCTAATCAATTTTTTAAACCAGCGAGCCAATCGAATTTTGACTTCTGAAAAGCGTTGTCGCTCCGCATTATCCATGACTCTTGCGCGAATCTTAAACGCGTTCAATACTAAACCTGTGTGTTGAGATTTGCGCACTACATAACGATCATCTAAAACTAACTCGACCCCCAGTCTATCTGCAAGTGATCGCCCCGCAGCATATTGAAACAATTGGTTGCCCAAACCACCCATTAAACGCAGGTAAATAGGGGCCTTATTGGAACTACTTGGTTTATGCATAATAAAGCGACAGTATTAGTGTATTCGTGAGGTGCTAAGTGTAAAATAAAACCCAGCGTTATAAAACTATAAAAAAGATTATTCAAATGCAAACTGTACTCGTCACCGGCGGTGCTGGCTACATTGGCTCCCATACTGTCGTAGAACTACTACAAGCTAACTACGCTGTAGTTATATTAGACAATTTTTGCAATAGCTCGCCTAAAGTTATTGAGCGTATAAAAACCATTACAGGTCAAACCACACAAAAAAACTCCCTCACCAGCATTGACGGTGACGTGCGAGACAGTGGCCTTCTAGACAACATATTTTCTGAACATTCTGTTCATGGCGTCATCCACTTTGCTGGCCTCAAAGCTGTAGGCGAAAGTGCTACCAAGCCCTTAGATTATTATGACAACAACCTTATAGGCACCATAGCCCTGTGCAAAGCCATGCAAATAGCAGGCGTTCACAAACTAGTATTTAGTTCCTCAGCAACAGTTTATGGCAAAGATGCAATTCCGCCCTACGACGAAACCATGCCACGGGGCAACACCACTAGCCCCTATGGCACCAGCAAAGCTATGATTGAGCAGATACTCAGCGATTTATGTGCATCTAACCAAAGTTGGGTGGTAGCACAGCTGCGCTACTTTAACCCAATAGGCGCCCACAAGAGTGGTTTGATAGGCGAAGATCCAAAAGGCATACCTAACAACCTACTGCCCTACATTAGCCAAGTGGCGGTAGGTAAATTAGAAAAACTTAAGGTTTATGGTGGAGATTATCCAACTCCAGATGGAACAGGCATTAGAGACTACATTCACGTAGTGGATTTGGCACAAGGCCATGTGAAAGCGTTGGAGAAGATCCAACAATTAGAAGGGGAACACATTTGGAACCTAGGCACAGGCAGAGGATACTCTGTACTAGAAATGATAAAAGCCTTTGAGGAGGCCAGCAACCAGCCGATTGCATATAGTATAGAAGCAAGAAGAGCAGGTGATATTGCCGCCTTTTGGGCCGACCCAGCTAAAACCAAAAGTCAGCTGGGCTGGGAAACGCAACTAGAACTCAGTGATATGGTGGCAGACACTTGGCATTGGCAGAACAAGAACCCACATGGATACGACTAATAGCTTCTATTCGCTAATCACGACCATAAATGTCATCTAAACGTTCAATGTCATCTTCACCCAAATAACTACCCGACTGCACTTCTACTAAGTGAAGTGCCTCCTCGGTCTCATTGGCTAAGTAGTGCACAGCACCTTTAGAAATATAGATAGAGTCGTTGGCATTAAGCAGATGATCTTGCCCGTCTAAATGCACCTTGGCCTGGCCTTGCACGACGACCCAATGTTCAGCACGAAATTGATGCCGCTGTAGGCTTAGCCGCGCGCCAGGGTTTACACTGATGCGCTTTACTTGGAAGTTAGGGCCACTATCAACATTATCGTAACTGCCCCACGGACGATAGACCTCTCGTTGATGACTCAGTTCTTCACGCCCAGCTAATGTGGCCACTAGCTCTTTGACCTGCTGCGCTTGGTTAACCTTGGCCACTAGCACGGCATCTTTAGTTTCAATAATGGCAATGTCTGTCATACCCAGCACAGCAAGCAAACGGCTATCTGCTTTAAGTAAACAGTTGTGGCTATCAATGGCCACCACATCACCCTGTTTAACATTGCCACATTGGTCCTTTTCATTAACTTGCCAAAGAGACTGAAAATCACCCACATCACTCCAACCACAAGCCACTGGCACAACCACTGCTTTTTGGGTCTTCTCCATAATGGCATAGTCTATGGATATGCTTTCGCACTGCTCAAATTCAGCTAAGGACAAACGAATAAAATCTAAATCTTTTTCACTAGCACTCAGCACCCACTGACATTGCTCCAGTAATACTGGGCATAGAGCCAAAGCTTCTGAAATTATTACACTAGGTTTGACGATAAACATCCCACTATTCCAAACATAGGCACCTGAATCTAGGTAACCTTGAGCAACAGTTTCACTGGGTTTTTCTACAAATGAGTTAACACCAAAACCACTAAGAACAGCATCACCACAATGAATATAGCCATAACCTGTGCAGGCAAAACTGGGCTTAATGCCCAAAGTGGCAATATAGCCTGCCTCAGCTAGTTCATGAGCTGAATTTAAAGCGGCATGAAAACGTGGTACATCGGTAATATTATGATCAGCAGACAAAACCAACATGGGCTCGTCTCTACCCACTGCTTTTAACCGCAAAGCTGCTATAATGACTGCAGGGGTGGTGTTGCGCCCTATCGGCTCTAACACAATATCCACAGGCCCAAATTCACGCATTTGCTCAGCTGCCAAAAAGCGATGGTCTTGATTACAAATTAATTGGTTCAAACCTAATTTCAAACCATCCAAGCGCAAGAAAGTTTGTTGTAGCATGGTGCTATTTGCACTTTCTCTGGATCTAACCAATGCTTGATACTGCTTGGGAAACGCACTGCGAGATAGCGGCCACAATCGACTGCCCACACCACCAGCCATAACAACTGGATTAAAACATTTATGCATAATCTAGATTAGTCCATTCATTATCTGTCTTCCCCACTTTTATTTGACCCAATCATAAATTAATCAACCGCGTAAGGAAGATTGGTTTTTTAAAAACCACCGATAGGTCCGCTCAAGGCCCTGCTCTAGACTCACGGTATATTGCCAACCAAGGGCTGTAAGCTTGTCAACATTCAAAATTTTACGAGGAGTACCATCAGGTTTAGTCCTATCAAATACTAAGTTACCTTTAAAACCTACTATCCTAGCCATTAGTTCAGCCACTTCCTTAATAGTCACATCCTTTCCTGTGCCTACATTAATGTGGGAGCACATGGGGTCTGTAATATATTGAGAAAATTGATGAGTAGGCAGGTTCATTACATGCACACAGGCTTGGGCCATGTCTTCTACATGTAAAAACTCCCTCATGGGAGTGCCACTCCCCCAAACGACTACGTTAACTGCATTGTCGATAACAGCTTGATGAAAGCGCTGCAGCATAGCAGGGATCACATGGGAATTTTGGGGGTGAAAGTTGTCATTCTCACCATATAGGTTAGTAGGCATAACGCAGCGGTACTCTCTCCCGTATTGTCGGTTAATCGATTCACACAGCTTAATGCCAGCAATTTTAGCAATCGCATAGGCCTCATTAGTCGGCTCTAATGGCCCAGTGAGTAAAGATTCTTCTACAATAGGTTGAGACGCCAGCTTAGGGTAAATACAGGAACTACCTAAAAACAACAGTTTTTGTACACCTTCGTTATGTGCAGCCTGAATGACATTATTCTGAATAACTAAGTTTTCACCAATGAAATTGGCGGGGTATACATAGTTCGCATGGATACCACCGACTTTGGCTGCAGCAAGGTATACTTGATCAATACGTTGGGTCGCAAAAAAGCGCTGCACCTCAACCGTATCCAACAAATCAAGCTTTTGCTTTTGTAATAGCACTATTTCTGTATTAGAATCTTGCTCTAGAATACGCACAATTGCAGACCCCACCATACCATTGTGGCCTGCAACAAATACTCGAGTGGGCCTCAAATCCGTCATATGAGTTCACTTACCAAGCGCGGTAGTATTCCAGTAATCTGTTCGTTTTTGGCCTCTGCTAGGTCGTAGTCGACCATTTCTGTAACTAGTTCATCAAAACTAATCTCTGGTTCCCAGCCCAACAGCTGCTTAGCCTTGCTAGCATCACCTAGTAGCGTTTCCACTTCCGTAGGGCGAAAATACTGTGGATCTACGGCAACGATGCACATTCCATTAGCATCATAGCCTTTTTCATCAATCCCTGCACCTTGCCACGTCACACTCATGCCTAACTTCTTACAGCCAATTTCTACAAACTCTTTCACGCTGTATTGTTTGCCTGTAGCAATCACAAAGTCATCAGCCTCTTCTTGCTGCAACATAAGCCACTGCATACGCACATAGTCTTTCGCATGGCCCCAATCACGTTTGGCATCCATGTTACCCAAGTACAAGCAATCTTGCGTGCCAAGGCTAATACGAGCTAAGGCACGGGTAATTTTACGGGTTACAAAAGTTTCACCACGCAATGGCGATTCATGGTTAAACAAAATGCCATTACAAGCGTAAATACCATAAGCTTCACGGTAGTTTACCGTAATCCAATAGGCAAACATTTTTGCCACTGCATAAGGGCTACGCGGGTAAAACGGTGTTTTTTCAGTTTGTGGCACTTCCTGAACCTTGCCAAATAGTTCAGACGTAGAGGCTTGATAAAAACGGGTTTTCTTTTCTAACCCCAAACTTCGAATTGCCTCCAGTATGCGCAGCACACCAGTGCCATCAGCATTGGCGGTGTATTCAGGCTCTTCAAAAGAAACAGCCACGTGGGACTGAGCCGCCAAATTGTAAATTTCATCCGGCTGCGTTTTTTGAACAATGTGAAAAAGACTCGAAGAATCTGTCATGTCACCATGATGAAAGTGAAACTCACATTCACCACAAGAAGAGGCTTCGATCAGGCGATCGATACGAGCTGTATTAAAAAGAGAGGAACGGCGTTTAACGCCGTGAACAATGTAGCCCTTTTGCAAAAGAAATTCTGCAAGGTAGGCACCATCTTGACCAGTGACACCAGTGATAAGAGCAACTTTCTTCATCTAATTTAGCACTATCCTTTTAAAAGCTGCATGATATCAAATTAAGCGATAGACTTCATAGAAGAATTCAGTATTAATATTTGATAAGTGCATTTATCGCAGGCTAGAAAAAACCCTATTCTAAACCGACTTCGTTTTGTGCTTTTTATGCGGCCGGCTCGTCACCTCACATATGGCTTCAGCATCAACCACATCATTCTTATTGCTCTTAACATAGGGTTTGACAAACTGAGCAGCTACGAGCTTTACCTTATAACCCATTTTTTGTAATTCACGCCCCCATTTGCTATACCAACACCAACTCGTATAGTTTTCATTTGGACTTCTCCTTAGCTGCTGAATGGTTGTTTTACATTATCCACTCTGACGCATAGGCACCGATTTGTCAGGTAAGGAGGAGTCCATCCCATTGCTTACAGTTGGATACCCCTCAATGACCAAAGGCCATTGTACGCTATCCAGTTCGGGGGCAAGCCCCTGAGATTTACGCTACGCAGCTAAATTAGTATTGCTAGATCTTTTAAAAATAAGTCCCAAGAACTATCTTATTAATTTTAAATAACTTTGTATGCGATTGGACTAAGTAGCCTACAACATTAGAAAGCTTATATGCAGGGTATTATTACCAACTTATGAAAGATCGGCACTTCCCACCTATTCGTTTTATGTTTTTCATGAAAAATGAACTAAATGAATGCCTAAGGGCAGAACTACTGTTGTCGTATTGTCCAGTCAACATTCCCCAAAGTAGAAAAAAGTCGGTTATCTCTGCATTTATGAATGCTTTTGGTTTATAGATTAGCGGATTAGCAGCTAGGCCTTTTGGCCAAGAGTATTCATAACTCTCTGCAAGATTTTTCAGTTCGTCATCTTCAATTAATTGTTTCACGTATGCATGCTTTCCCCACTTATTAATTGAACCTGAGTGAATTTTAATTTTTTTAGGAAAAACAACTCCAGTGAGCTTTTCTTGAGCATCAATGAACTGATCATAGTCATTTATAATGTCCTCTACCTTTACAATAATAATTCGACCTACTGGAAAACGATTTTTTAGCAACTTTATAAAATTCAAATAACTTTTTATACGATTAATAGTTACATCAAGGGGGATATCTTCCTGAAAGCGATCATGATATGAGCTAATCTGGTCAAGCGGATGCCTAATGTTTAATATTATCGAAAATTCAAAAATATCATTATGTTTATCAAAAAAATCTTTAATAAAATCAATTGCTATATCGTCAACATAGCCTGTGTCGTTTTTAAAAATAGTTCTATCTACATTATAAATCAGGTCTTCTGTTTTTGACGATAGCTCTTGCATCAGTCTATCGTTATTATGATATTCACTATTAGACCAAGTACCATCTAAAATTACCCTTGCAGTACCATTTAATGAGTTAAACTTCAGGTGTTCTTGGCTGAGATGAGATCCACTCCCTGGATTGTCAATAATAACCATAATGTGTTTTTTCAAAATACTTTTCCTAAAAATTCTGCCTTTGCCATTCTGATACCTTCAGTGGCTAAAGTAGCAGTATCCATTGTCGAGTAACAATTGTTAGTCAAAACGCCGTACTCCCCCACACTAAAAATACTATAAACTACTTGGCCGCAAGCGGAGTCTTGCAAGTAACGCTGCCTCACAGTTGTGCCAATATCGCACCAACAAGAGAAGTATTTGCACCATGAACACCAACAATGGCCCAGCCATTGGAGAGCGTAAACCTAAGTCCTTCACCTACCAACGCTGAATGAGTGATCACCACGCTAGCGAACCTTGCTGGACGCTTTTTATCGACTGCTATGTTTCTAGTGTCGCTTAAAAGCTTGCTTTTCTAATAGTAAAACTTAACCAAGTCCAGCTCAGCTTGTTTAAAAAAACTGGCGCCACTTAAGCCTGATTCTTGCTATTGGTTAATATGGTTATGCTATTGGTTAATGTGGTTATGCCATTGATTAACACATTCTCTGTTGCTCATAAAATACCCCTGCAGTTTAAAGTCGATTCCAGTGGTATGGTGTCTAGAGTTGTTGAGCTATTTCATAGACGCGGACTCAAGGGCGTACCTAAAATAAAATATGTGATTCATGTTACCTCATCTCATATCTAATGTTTAGATGAGCCTAGCCCTTATCCAACATAGTTTTTAATTCATCAATACTATGAAGAAAAATTGACTCCATATATGTATAACTGGACCCTCCCAAGTGAGGGGTTATAAGGACGTTACTTCGGCCTACTGAAAATTTTACCAGCGGGTGATCGGCAACCCCAAACGGACTTTCTCCATTTAATACATCAAGCGCTACGCCAGCAATTCTATCATTTTCGAGCGCATTCAGAAGCGTTTTCTCACATACTATGCCACCGCGCGCAACATTTAAGAAATAGGCGTCTTTTTTCATATTGAATATTTCTTTTGAAGCTATCATATTGCGTGTTTCTGAATTCGATGGAACATGGATAGTAATGACATCAGATTGCGCCATTAAGGTAGCTAACGACACTTTAGTTACATAATCTGGGAAATCAGTCTCCTCTAAATAGGGATCATGAGCCAATATTTTAGCACCAAATGCATTGCATAAATGAGCAACCTTAGAGCCAATATTCCCTAAACCAATTATCCCTACATCCAACCCTCTTAAATCACGGATAAAATACTTTCGGTTATCCCACGCTCCCGTTGACTTCACATCTTCCATCGAACGAATACTGGACTTCAGAAGCGCCAAAATCATGCTCAAGGTATGTTCAGCGGTTGACCAAAGCGTACTCTTAAACTTAAGATCCAGACCTAGCCCATTGAAGATGATCGATTTGGACTCAGCAATCTCTAAATTAATATGCTCATATCCAATAGACGGCTGATAAATAGCCCTCAAAAGTTTTGCATTATTAAGGACCTTGGAGTCAACTGCTATCCTAGCATTAGGAATCAGGCCTTCAAACTTAGCAATATTGCGGATCATTTGATCATGAGCCATATATTCTACGACCTCTCCGTCAAAGAGTTCTTGAAAGTGCGCCATCACCCTAGGAAATCTCATAAATGGTGCTGTACACAATACTTTATGCTTCATAACTCTTCTCTCAAAATATCAAGTGCTTTAAATGCAACATCGGCAAGGGCATCATCAGAGTAGCCGCCAATATGTGCTGTAGAAAACACATTTGGCTTTCTGATAAGTTTTAAATCTTCATTTCCTGGGGGCTCGGTGCACAATACATCTGTAAAGTAAGTAAATGAATCCAACTCTTCGATCATTCTGCGCAGTCCAATCTGGTCTACCACTTTTGCCCTAGATGTATTTATTAGAAGCTTGTTCGAAAACAGGCTCAAAATTTCAGTACTGATGATACTTTCCGTTTTATTGGTCAAGGGAATATGAAGCGAAACCACATCACTATTTTGCACCAGGTCCTGCAAATTTGAATAGTATACTGCACCTAAATCGTCAATAACCTTTTTTTTATTTCTAGAATAATAACCAAAGTTAAACCCAAGATTAAGACCTAACTTTAAAAAGCCTTTGGCTATATCACCCGCACCCACTAAACCAACCCGAATAGTAGCAGGACTAGAGTTCATATACCTAACCCAACTGCCGCCGCTAGCATCTCTAGTATGCTTCTGAATATTAAATATATAATTGAGTAAAAACATTAGGCACAGACGACTGACCCCATCCACTGTGTGCTTTGACTTAATGCTAAATACCTTTATGCCCACCTTCTCTGCGTAGTCAACGTCAATATTTTCAATAGTAGTGCCGAATCTAACTATTACCTTTAAGTTTTTTGCTGAATCAATGGAAGTTTTATCTATATTTTCACTACCAATCACAACTGCATCTACATCAGATAGTAGCTCACATAGCTTACTGCCATCGGCAATCAAACCATTGGTAAAGATATATTCGTTTTGAGGTACCAAGTACTTCTCAACTTGAGGCCTAATGAAATTAAACCCTTGAGGTGTGATAAGAATTTTACTCACAATGTTCTACCACCATCCACATAGACTGTCTGACCACATACTGAAATTGGACTTAAAAGCGTGAAATATCTGACTACCTCAGCAATTTCATCAACATTAGCTAGTCTCCCCAAAGGCGTCAACTCTATTATACTTTGAGCTGTTGACTCAAACCGAGCCTCTGTTAATTTTGATTTCATTAGTCCCGGGGCCACACAATTAATCGCCATAAATTGACTGTACTGCTTAGCATAAATTCTGGTGAGACTCTCCACTGCTGACTTTGACGCTATGTAATGACTATTTGAAGCATTTAGTGTTTTGATTGAATTAGATAATATATTCACAACTCTCAGTCCACTAACTTCATGTTTCAATGCCCACGAGGCTGTAAGCTCAAGAATCTTTGCCAAACCAAAATAATTAATTTCAAACACTTTTTTAACGTCAGCACTATGGGAACTAAAATTTTTATTCCCATTATCACTAAAAGTAAAAGCAAAATTATTAACAATACTGGAGATTATTATGTTGTTTTTCTCGATATAATCAAAAATGTTTACAATGTCACTTGGTTGAGAAACGTCACACTTTTTGATGATTGCTTTTCCAGGATATATCTCCTCATATTGCTGAATGTCCTTTAGGCTACTATTGGCTGTCATAAGAACAACATCTTGATAATCTCTGAGCACCAACTCAGAAATAGCCAACCCTAGATTTCCTGAGCTTCCAAATATAATAACCATTTAAAGAAACTTTTTAATCAAAGCGTTTACTTCAACTTCAGTTTTTTTAATTTCATTTGCTAAATCACTATTTACAAATTCATCTAAAGTTTTTTGTGCCTCTGGAAAATCAGATAACTCTTCACTAAACCTGCCTGATGTTATTCGATCGAGCTGCATTTCTGCCTTTTCTTTCATATCTACACCCCAAAGTAATTTTCTACTTGAAGCGACACCATACTGACATGTCGGGGAAGCATTGTTCTGAAACCCATTGTAAAGGCCATCCTGGCCCATCATTGTTCTAACAGCCCCCAACTCGCCACTAAAATATAATTCGAGACAAACAGCTTCTTTTGGATAACCTTTGCCTACCAGAACCTCATATGCTGCCTCTGCTGATGCAAAAAAAGTGGGTGCCATAAACTGCTCTATGAATAGGTCAATTTCTGTTTCCTGTTTATAGGAAAGATGTATAACGCCACCCACCGAATAACCTAGACCAGTACATAGTAAATCAAGGACTTTATTGGATTTTCCTGAGTAATCTTGGACAATATCAACATATGCTGGAACACCACCGCCATCTATGTAGGTTTTACGAACTTGCTCCCCCGGAAACCTAGGGGCAATCATTAAAATATTAATTTTTTGAGGCAGCTCTTCAGCCTCATAAGTCAGCCAATAGCCGTGCGCGAAAACCAATGTAGTATGTTCATTCAAGTGTGGAAATATCTGTTTAACCAAAATTTCATCTTGAACAGCATCAGGGATTAATAAAAAAACAACCTCAGCTCTCGTTAGGGACTCAACTAAAGGTAGAACTTCAAACCCATCACCAATCGCTGTTTCTAAATACGCATCCTCTCGGTTAGCTATTACTATGTCGTGGCCAGAATCTCTCAAATTTAGAGCCTGCGCTCTTCCCTGAATACCATAACCAATAATTGTTATTTTCATTCAAAACTCCCTAATTTAAACTTTCGTTACATACGAGCGTGGGTTTTTGGCCATAAGAACTCTGGCAATCTCCAAATCCATAGGCTCATCAATATTGACAGTGCGCTCTCGAGGCATAATATAAGCTACAGAATTATTGGTGCCATATCTGATTTTTTTTTCTAACATATCTCTTCTCATAGAATAAATTGAACCATTTCGAATATAAGCGTCAGGTTTCAGATCTTGCCGTGTACTTTCAGGAATCTCTGGAAGACAAAACTCTCGAATAAAACCATCCTCTAATTTCTTTATCCTAATAGGATGGTGATCATCCAACCGCACAACGCCTATAACTGAATCCGCATTAGTCTCAAACTGAAGCTCCAAGGCAGAATCTATATCGAACGCCGTTTTAAAGGGATTAGTGCACAACAACTCAACCACATAATCATACTTGCAGCCCAACTTTTCTTCCATAATTCGAGTAGCATGCAGATTGCACTCTACCGGTTTTGCCTTATCTCCAGATAATTCCAGTGGACGTTTGAAAGGAGCCTTCGCACCATATTCGATCGCAGTTGCCATAATATCCTCGTCGTCAGAGGAAACGACAACATCACTCAAATATTTAGATCGCAGCGCTTCACAAATAGTATAAGCAATTAACGGATGACCATTAACATCAGCTAGATTTTTCTTTTTTATCGCTATGGATCCACCACGGGCTAGTATTACAGCTAGTACTTTAGGCATCACTTTTCTCCATGTATTGCTCAAACAAATCGATGCTTTTATTGTAAGCTAGAAAGCGGGCTCCTTCAGACATTCCACCCATATGTGGTGTCACAGTAACATTCCCGCTCGGAAACGAGCGATTCAAATATGAGATAATCGGGCTGCTAAGCCTCCCAACTACCTCATCGCTCACAACATCAGTAGCATAATGCGCCAGAGGATTTTTAATCAAAAATTCGACCATCGCATCCTCATCAACAACTTCACCCCTAGCTGTATTGATGATCACCAAATTCTCACAACACATATCTAGAAATTCGTTTGATACAAAATGGTTATTTTCTTTAGTGGCATGTATATGAATAGAAAGAACATCCAAATCAGACAAAAAGTCACCTAAGTCCTCAATTTTTTTTGCCTGTCCGCCTTGGACATCTTTATGAACGTATGGATCATAAAATTTTACTTCTGCTCCAAAACTAATGGCGTAATGCGAAAATAATTTGCCAAGCCTCCCCAATCCTAAAACACCTATCTTTAAATCTCCCACTTGCCGGCCAATAAACTTATCACAGTCCCAACCACCATTTATTACATCATTGGTGGCAGGAATGATTTTTCTAATAACTGTAAGCATAAACGTAAAAGCAAGCTCAGCTGTCGACGTTACTTTCGACAAAAATTCTGTTTCATTTTTAAGCGAAATAATATCAATACCTCTACTCTCTGCAAGAGCGCAATCTATATGAACTGTTCCTGTGGATGCGGTACATATAACCTGCAGATTTGGCATTGAATTTAAAATTTCATGCCCTAAATATATCTTGGCTCGATTAGGATTTGTAAAAACAGCCCAAACATTTTTATAATCATTTTCCTGAAAATCGAAATCACTGGCATCAGGCAGATGCACCACTTCAAACATCGCCTCCAACCTAGGTAACACATCTTTAATGCCTGCAACAGGAGTGCACAACAGCAAAACTTTTTTTTGAAGCATATCTAGCCAACTCCCTTCCATGTATTGCCATCAGATGTATAGAAATGATTACAAGAAAAACTTGGATCATACAGAATAGAACGTTTGTCTTTTTCAATAACATCAGTGGCCCAATATCTGTCCTCTTTGCCCCATAATTCCTCGTCGAAAGGTCGATTTAAAAGCGTTTCCCTCTTCATAGTAGATAATGCATTATGAAAAAAGTAGCGATCCTCAAGATCAGAATATAGATTCACTTTTTCTTCTGAACCAAAATGACTCCAAAGATACCGTTTTGTAATTCTTTGTCCTCGATATATCGGATCTTGATTACCAAAAATCCCAACATGTTTTTCTAAGTCTTTGAACATCTTGCTTGCACAAAAAGACTTTATTTCGCAGTGACTCGATAAGAACATTACATACTCCCCACTTGCATGCTGAACACCCAAATTCAAAGCTGCTCCAGGAGAATATTTATCTATATTCACTATCGTCACATTTGTATATTTATTTCGATTTTCCTTTAATGACGGGTTATGTTGAAATTGCTGAACAATCTCTAGTGATCGATCTGTAGAGTTATTGTCAATCAAAATAACTTCATTATTGGGAATATGATCAATTATAGACTGCAGTGCATGGCCTATCCAACGAGATTCGTTTTTACACCTAAGTACAACACTAATTTTTTTCTCAGACATAATCTCTCTCTAAAAAAAATTATTCCACAAAAATGGAAAATTAAAAAATTTTGCAATGAGTTAATCAAAGGTTACCTTTACACTAATTTAAGTAATCATGAGGCTCCCACCTGCCTCGATAATTTTCCACTGTATCTTTTTCAATTGCCTGATAATCGAGTCCTTTATCAAACATCGCAGATTCAACATCTCTAATATTTAATGCCATCTGTTTGAACTCAGCCGCATTCAGTGCAAATTTATTGTCACGCCCCGGAAGATCCTTATTAGTAGTGAAGTGCTTCTCTATTACAGTACAACCTAATGCAACAGCTGCCGCAGGTACTACAGTACTAGCAGTATGATCACTATATCCCACATTTGAACTTAGGCTCTTGAGCCAATTAATACGAGATAAATTAGCGGCCCCTGAATCACATGGATAAGAGGAAACGCAATGCATAAGGTTGTATGATGCAGTTCCCGATTGTAGTATTTTGTGGGCACTGACCACCTCTTTAGCCGTTGAGGCACCAGCAGAAAAATAAATAAAGTCAAAATACTCTGAACAATACTCTATTAGTGCGATATTAGTAGTTTCGTGAGATGGGATTTTGATATTTTTCACCCCGAGCTCATGGATAAATTTGGCTCCATATGTGCCAAAAACACTAATCAAGAATTCACAACCATTTGATTCAGAGGCACTAATGAGTTGCTGAATCTTTCCCTCTGTTAACGCTGCATTGTTATAAATTTCTCTCCTACCATCGGAGTCCCAGGCCCCAGCCTTTAGGTACTTTGGATCCCAATATTGAAATTTTACTATGTCGGCACCAGAAGACTTTGCAGCCAATATCATCTCGTTGGCTAACTCAATATCGCCCATATGATTCCAGCCAATTTCGGCAACTATTTTCACTTCTTCCATCTCTTTTTTCCTTTACACTTACATTAAAATAACAAATTAACTTTGATAAACATTTAAACCTTTATTAATAAAAAGCTGGCTACATCGAGGGTCGAACATGTGTATGTCATCCTTACATGTAATAATGCTGAAATACTAAATAGTTAGTTAATGGTTTTGTATTACCTTCATAAGAAAATTGCCCTGCAATCAAAACCATGGTCACTGTGAATAGTACTTCAGCATTGTTAAAACCCAGACTACCTAAAAAAGTCAATAACCGTAAAACCTGCCACTAACACAGTTCCGCAGGGGCTAGAACTTTTTTTCAACATATATTGACGGCAGTGCATAATAAACGAAACATACATAGAAGACACCATGAAGTGCCAAATATATCAAACCCATGCAAAGTATCAAAAAAATATTATCAGGAAAATCTAATTTGCAAAAGTAGCTGGTTAGCAATCCTTCTTCAGTATAAGACAGGTAAGCAGCATCAAAATTACCTCGGCCATCCCCACAAAACGGATTATCAGTAAACACCAAGGTTGCAGCATGCCATAACGCTAAACGAATACTGGCTGGTCGTCGCCAACTCAGCCAGTTTCAGAATCTATTACAATTGCAGGAGGGTTATTGCCCACCCGTTGTAGTATACGAGGTGAGAAAAACACGATAACACCGCCATACCTGAGACCAAAACGGCCAACACCATAAAGCCTTTAATATAGCCGGATTGAGGGTCAAACTTAGCATTATCCAGCCCATAATGGGCACAAAAATCCATCCTCTTTTAACTCCGAATGATAAGGAAGAGCAAACACCTAATGCAAGTGATAGTAGCACTATAAGACCCCATTGATACTGCTTACCCGACTTGAGTTGAAATCAAGTAACAGACATAAACGCCATGGATGAGTATGTTTTGTCTTAGATTATCACTGAAGTTTAGATTATTTCTGAGCCAAACTAAAGGTTCTTGAGCTGTTCTTTATAAACCCAATCTACAATGTCGTTTTCAGGTCTATATTCAGGCACTACGTTTTTAAAAAGAGTACGTATCATCAAAACATCAGTATTTTCAGACGCAACCTTTAACGTGCTTAGCCAAGGATTTAATTCATCCCAGGGCAGATATTTTTCACTTGCTTTCATAATGCGTGGATGACGAGTTTTTTGTGGATTATTGCCTATTAGTAGTTCTTCATAAAGTTTTTCACCAGGTCGCAATCCAACTACTTCAATGGCAATGTCCCCTGATGGGAAATCATCGTCTTTAACACGGAAACCAGACAGCTCGATCATCCGGCGCGCCAAGTCATATATTTTAACCGGCTCACCCATGTCTAGCACATATACTTCTGCACCTTTTGTATTGAAAGAATCATTCATAGCCGAACCTGCCATCGCTCCAGTTTGCATCACCAATTGTGCAGCCTCTGGAATGGTCATAAAGTAGCGTATAATGTTTTTATGGGTCAAGGTGATAGGGCCACCTTTCTCAATTTGGCTACGAAAATATGGCACTACGGAGCCCGAGGAACCCAGCACATTACCAAACCGAACCATCGCCAATTGTGTTTTCTGCTTCACCTGAGTACTTGATACTCCCTCCAATATAGTCTCAAAACAAGGGTTAGTCTCTGCCGCTAGAGCCTGCAGAATAAGCTCACAGCAGCGTTTACTGGCCCCCATTGCATTTGTGGGGTTTACTGCTTTATCCGTACTCACCAGAATGAAGCGATCAACCTGACTTTCTATAGCCACTTTAGCCATAATTAATGTACCAAAAATATTAGTTTTCACACATTCTGCAATATTTTGTTCCACGATAGGCACATGCTTAACAGCTGCTGCATGGTAGATAATACTGGGCTGCCAAGTCCCTATAATATCACTCACTCGATTTTCATCTGTGACTGAGCCAAGCAACGGTATTATAGTTGGCAACAATTCCAATGTACTAACCTTTTTATGCTCAACAGATAGGAGACTCAGAATATTTTGTAATTCGTTGTTAAGCGTATAAAGAGAAAACTCACTTGAATCAAACAGTAACAATACCTTGGGTTTACGCTGTAATACTTGTCGGCAAAGTTCGCTCCCAATGCTACCCCCAGCACCAGTCACCATAACCACCTGATTTTGTACTTGAGATTGGAGTAGGGCTTCTTCTGCCGTTGCGGGTTCTCGCGCCAATAAATCGTTAATGTCTAATTCATTAAGATGGCTATTCTTTGCCTGGCCACGAGCCAAGTCTGCTAGGCCAGGAATGGTACGGATATGTTTATTAAGTGGCCTTAAGACTTCAATAATAATATTGCGGTGCTTACGGGAAATAGATGGAATTGCAAGCAGTATGTCATCAACTTGATGCTGTTCCACAAACCCGTTCAATTGCTGTCGAGATAAAATAGGCACTCCCATTAAGTCTCGCCCTTGAATTTGATCATTATCATCAATAAATGCAAGCAAAATACATTCACGACTTTGACCTAACCCAACAGCCAACTGGCGACCAGCTTCCCCGGCACCAAAAATGACTACCCGTGTCTGCCTAGTTAGTAAATTACCAATTTTCATTCTTTCACTAGAAGTCTGACTTGAGTGATGAGTCATGTCATCTATTTTACGCAACAACCAACGCGCTAACATACGTGAGCCACCCACCGCTAACAGGGCCACCATGCTATTTATAGGCACTACTGAACGAGGGACCCCCTGTACACCACTCAAAAAGACCACCAAACTCCAAACGGCGGCATAAAGCATCACCGCTTTAAAGACAGACCAAAAGGCCCTCATGCCTAAATAACGGACAATAGCTCGATAAAGTCCAAATTGAGTAAAAATTGGTACCGCTACAACTGGCGCAAAAAGCACCAAAATTACAATCGGATTATTGACGCCACCCTGTGGCCAGTAAAAATTGTCCAAGCGAAGAGAGAATGACAACCAAAGGGCCACAACCAACACAACTGAGTCAGTCAATATAAGAACCGCCCGTTTAGCAGAGCGAGGCATCGCGAGGATATACTTAAAAAGAAAAATCATATAATTATTTTATATTCCAATTAACATGGCTAGCAGCGAATTTAAATACATCTAAAAACCATATTTTTATGCCTAAGTACATTCATTATAGACCTGCTAGTGAGAAACATCGCTTGACCTGACAACCCTAATTACTGTCATCCATAAAATTTTAATGTCAGTTATCGGACTTCTTAATTCCAGGTATTTTGCGTCAAAAGCAACTTTTTCAGCAATTGAAATTTGATCTCTGCCATTAATTTGCGCCAAACCCGTAAGGCCTGGAGTAAGTTGATGCACTCCCTTCAAATTGCGTAATTTAATAAGATCAGTTTGATTGAAGAGCGCAGGCCTAGGGCCAACAAAGCTCATTTCGCCTCTAAGTATATGCAAAAGCTGCGGCAGTTCGTCTAAACTTGTTTTCCGCAAAAAAGCTCCTACTGAAGTCAAGTGTGACTCAGGATTAAGCAATTCATTAGTCGCGACATTAGGAGTGCCAAATCGCATCGTCCTGAACTTTGCCATTGAAAAAATATTATTATTGCGACCAACACGATCAGACCAAAAAATTATTGGGCCATTAGAAGACACACGGACAAGAAGAGAAATAATAATAGCCGGGCCTATGAATAAAAAACAGGCTAATACAGCTAATGAAATATCAAATATTCGCTTGTTATAGTTCATTAATTAAGTGACGCTCTCAATCTTTAAGTCTGCTAATATCTAGGGTTTCTTGAAAAAAAACCTCCAACCTATCCATTGCTAATGCTCTTGAAAATTCTTGCTTAGCATACGCTCTGCCATTTAAACCAAACTGTTGTCTATCTTTGGTGGAAAGTTTTGTCATCATCAGTACAGATTCCACTAAACCATTTGAGTCTCCAGCTGGCTGCACATAACCAGCGTTTGCTTCCCTAATTACCCTCGCACCCTCTCCATCTAGAAGCCCTAATATAGGGCAGCCCGCCATGAGATACGATTGGACTTTACCTGGTATGGTCAGGCTAAATATTGGATCTTTTTTCAAACAGACTAATAGGGCGCCAGCATGTGCATAAAAAGAGGGCATCTGTTCCAGAGGAAAACGACCCAGTATTAAAAAATTATTCCCTAATCCTGCTTTGGATACCTCATTACGAAGCCAATTTATTCTGCTGCCATCACCAATGATTACCCAACGGATAAGGTCATGATCCTTTAATAGTTTTGCGGCCCGGACAATTGCAGGAAAGTCCTGAGCTTCACCCACATTTCCTGCGAATACGATATTAAAAACCCCATCAGATAAAGGTATCTCTGGCGCCAGTTGTGGGGCTCTATCAGTAAAATTATCCTCAGACCAACTTGGGAAGTAACGCAGTTTTTCAACGTTGCTGGTATGGTTAGACATACTCTTTATAAACCCTTGTGACTGACCAAGAACTAAGGTACACCGCTGATAGATAAATCTAACTAACTGTCCCACCCAATTGAGCACCCACTCTTTTTTGACAACACCCACCGCCGATAAAGTTTCAGGCCAAAGATCTAGCACCCACAAAATAACTGGAGCTCGTTTAATGTTGCCTAACAGAATAGCGGTTAACCCTATAGTTACTGGAGACAGTTGGTAGGTAAAAACTACATCTATTCTTTTATTACGCAACAGCCATGGACCAAAAACGCACGAAAAGAAAGCAAAACTAAAGTAATTTAACATTAACTTCCAGTTACCTTTTCCTCTTGGTAATAACGGTACACGAATAATATCTGCACCTTGGTAGTTCTGGAAATCCTTTGGATCATCACTAAAATCTTTATAGATCTTTCCTTGTGGGTAATTAGGCCATCCCGTTAGCACAGTCACGTTATGCCCACGCCTTACTAGTTCTTTGGCAGCGTCATTAATGAGAAAGTTTTCGGGCCAGAAGTATTGGCTTACTATTAATATATTCACAATATCGCCAAATTAATATTTTCGCCAAACCACACGATTCACATAGTCCGTGTAGCTGTGAATAATTCTAACTACTTTAGCAGCTACATTGGGCACCCAATAATCTGCAACTGGCCTCATAGTTTCACCGCCTACCAAAACAACAAGTCCTTGCAAAACAGTTTTAGGTTCTAGTCCAACCATCATGACAACAGCCTCTTCCATGCCTTCGGGTCGCTCATGAGCCTCTCGCAAATTCAATGCAGGAAAACCGAGAATAGAAGCCTCTTCGCTGATAGTGCCGCTGTCCGACAAAACTGCTCGGGCAGAGATTTGTAATTGATTGTAATCAAAGAAACCCAATGGTTTAAGCAAGGTTACAAGTGGGTGAAATGATGAACCCATGGAGTCAATCTTGTGTTGTGTTCGCGGGTGGGTGGAAACGATAATGGGAATACCATATTCTGTCGCTACCAAATTTAGCGTTTTCACGAGGTTTTCAAAAGAGCGAGGCGCTTCAATATTTTCTTCCCTGTGTGAACTTACCAAGAAATATTGATTTTTTTTCAAGTTTAGCTGTTGTAATATAAGAGATTGATCAATGCTCGATCGGTAGTGATTGAGCACTTCAAACATTGGACTTCCTATTTTAATAACAAGGTCCGCCGGCAGCCCTTCCCGCAATAAGTATTCTCGGGCAATCGTGCTATAGGTTAAATTCACGTCCGCCGTATGATCAATAATCCTTCGGTTAGTCTCTTCAGGAACTCTCTGGTCAAAGCAGCGGTTTCCAGCCTCCATATGAAAAATAGGTATTTTTCTGCGCTTAGCAGGGATAACTGATAGACAACTGTTGGTATCACCTAACACTAGCATAGCGTCTGGTTTTTCTTTTGCTAGTACACCATCTATCTCCGTGATGATGTTACCGATAGTATGGGCCACACTCGATGAATTATCAGCCGAGTTGAGGAAATAATTAGGCTTTCTGATGCCAAGGTCTTCAAAGAATATTTGATTAAGCTCATAATCATAATTTTGCCCAGTGTGGACCAAGACGTGATCACAGTATTTATCCAACTGCGCTAGCACCCGCGATAATCTTATGATTTCAGGACGAGTACCCACAACTGTCAGAACTTTTAAAGCTTTCATTTAAACCTCACAAGGTATGCAGTCAGGGTTTTCACGGTCAAATTTTTCGTTAGCCCACAACATAACTATAGCCTCATCATTTCCTTTATTTGTAATGTCGTGCACCCATCCTGGGATTGAGTCGACAACCTGTGGCGTCTCACTATTAACAACTAATTCAAAGTCATCACCATCAAAAAGACTTCTAAATCGAATACGAACAGTCCCTTTAACCACTAAAAACTTTTCTGTTTTAGTGTGGTGATAGTGAGCGCCTCTAGTCACACCTGGAGTTATTGTAAAGTAGGAGAATTGACCACTGTCGTGGGTTTTCAACATCTCCACAAATACTCCTCTTTCGTCACTATATTTAGGAAGATTATAAACAAAGTCCTGTTTTGGCAAGTAGCTTATGTAGGTCGAATATAGCGCCCTCACCATTCCACTACCCACGCGCTCTGATATCAAACTGGTGCGGCACTCATCAAAGCAACGAATCTGCTCCACTAACTCCCCTAAGGTTAATTTATAAATGGGACTTACTTGCCCCCAATCCAAACCTTGCTTCATGTTAAATAACTTGTCTATAAAAACGTTAACAACATCATCAATATATACCAAGTCCACAGTAGATTCTGAGTCTGATAATTGAACCGGAATATTCCGAGCAACATTATGGCAAAAAGTTGCGACGACAGAATTATAATTGGGCTTGCACCATTTTCCAAATACCCCTGGCAACCTAAATATAGACGCTGAGTTGTTCGTCTCCTCTGCCAACAATTGCACCGTTTGTTCAGCCAGTTTTTTACTTTGGCCATATGATGTGGGCTGGTTGGCCTGGGTTGAGGAGGCGAAGATAATAGGTATATTCCGCCCTGAACTGCGAATAGCATCACAAACTGCTGTCGTTAGATCTATATTATCGTAAGTAAAGTCAGTCTCACTATCAGGCCTATTGACCCCAGCTAAATGGACAACCATATCGGAAGTTACCACCAACTCAAAAAGTTTTTTCTTATTTTCTTGACGAGTAAACAAAATAACTTGAGTATTGGGCAACTCTTGCAACCGACAAGCTAAGTTTTTCCCTATGAAGCCAGATGCGCCTGTCACTAGTACTTTAACGTCTAACAGGTTATTCAAGGTGCCTACTCCTTTTAGTGGTTCGCTTAAAGACAAACTTAGTTATATAAAAAAAGATCGAGCGCACTTGCCTTAACTTAGAGCATAATTTAATAATTATTAACGCTAATACCAAAGCTGTATTGGTCAATATGAAGGCATTAGTCTCTCCTCTGTAAAGATGCCAAACTAAGCCGTGAAATAACATTAGATAGAGCACAAATCCAATAAAATCGCCCGAAAAAGCATAGTTTGTTAACCATTTCAAGCTCATACCATATGCAATTGAAAATAATAAAAAAAACCATCCAAAATTCCAAAAAAGCTCGCCAGCTAAGCCAAGGTACAAGCCTGCACTAACGTTATC
>Ga0209304_1000481_pt1 | contig 27196 bp, 28 predicted proteins | sample COGITO_mtgs_1004_4_FD_184789 | JGI IMG/M metagenome (GOLD analysis project Ga0209304, IMG submission 184789) | Pelagic marine microbial communities from North Sea - COGITO_mtgs_100423 (SPAdes) (version 2) | ecosystem: Environmental > Aquatic > Marine > Epipelagic ...
CACCGGGCATGACGTTAATGAAAATGCCATTGTTCGTATGGACTTGGTTAATCACGGCTTACTTATTAATTGCGGTAATGCCAGTATTAGCCGGTTGCGTAACAATGATGTTAATGGACATTCACTTTGGTACTAGCTTCTTTAGTGCTGCAGGTGGTGGTGATCCCGTATTGTTCCAGCACGTTTTCTGGTTCTTCGGTCACCCTGAAGTGTATATTATGATCTTGCCAGCGTTCGGTATCGTTTCTGCGATTATCCCAACGTTTGCGCGTAAGCCGTTATTTGGCTATGCGTCTATGGTTTACGCTACGGCTTCGATTGCTTTCTTATCGTTTATTGTATGGGCTCACCATATGTTTACGGTCGGTATGCCAATTGCGGGCGAGCTCTTCTTTATGTATGCAACGATGTTAATTGCAGTGCCAACAGGCGTTAAGGTTTTCAACTGGATATCGACCATGTTCCGCGGTTCGATGACATTTGAAACGCCAATGCTGTTTGCTATTGCCTTTGTTATCTTGTTTACCATTGGTGGATTCTCTGGCTTGATGCTGTCGATTGCGCCAGCTGATTTCCAATACCATGACACCTATTTCGTTGTTGCTCACTTCCACTATGTATTAGTGCCGGGTGCAGTGTTCTCGATCTTCGCTGCTGTGTATTACTGGTTGCCAAAGTGGTGTGGCAACATGTATGACGAGCGATTAGGTAAAGCGCATTTTTGGTTATCGTTTGTTGGTTTAAACCTGACTTTCTTCCCAATGCACTTTGTTGGTCTAGCGGGCATGCCTCGTCGAATTCCAGACTATGCATTACAGTTTGCTGACTTTAACCAAGTTGCTAGCATGGGCGCATTCTTATTCGGCTTTAGCCAAGTGTTCTTCTTGTTTATCGTTATCAAAACCATTCGTGGTGGCGAAAAAGCAACAGACGCTGTTTGGGATAATCCTGAAGGTTTGGAATGGACTATTCCATCTCCAGCGCCTTACCATACATTCACTACACCTCCGCCGATTAAATAATCGACGTAGGTGCAGTTGAAGGTTTGAGTAAGCATTGTTAAAGACAGAACAATTTAAGTAGTTAAGAAAACAGTAATGTTGATTTTGATAAGCGCTTAGGCGTTTTATAACAGAGGCAGATACATTGACAGACCAACTAAATACAACTCTCTCGGTACGCAAATTAGTTGCGCGCTTAGTAGTAGTAACAGTTGTGATGTTTGGATTTGGTTTTGCATTAGTGCCGCTTTATGACTTGTTCTGCGACGTCACTGGTTTAAATGGTAAAACCAATTCTGAAGCTTTTATACCTGTTGCAGAATTAATTGATACCAGTCGCAATGTTACCGTGCAATTTATTGCGACTAACAATGAAAATATGTCATGGGAGTTTCACCCCGAAGTATTCAGCATGAAAGTGCATCCGGGCGAAGAGATTGAAACGACTTTCTATGCTAGAAATCCTACCTCAGGTGAGATGACGGCACAGGCAATACCGAGCGTATCGCCAGGTAGAGCGGCAACGTATTTTCATAAGACAGAATGCTTTTGTTTTAATCAGCAATTGTTAAGTGGTGGTTCAGCTATCGATATGCCGCTTAGATTTATTGTTGATAGAGATTTACCGGACGATGTAAATACCATTACTTTGTCTTACACATTATTTGATGTAACTGAAACGGGCGTTATTCAAGCTACGAGTTTGACGGCGCTATAAACCATTATTTTTTAAATAGTAATGCAGAAATTTTTGCGAGATTCAGCAAGCACTACTGCAACAACTACTGTTAGAACGGAGAGACAAAATGTCAACAGACACCAATAGCAGCGTCGAAGGCTATGAACATTATTATGTGCCGGAGCAGTCTGCATTTCCGATATTGGCATCCATAGGCCTGTTTGCTTTAATCTTTGGCTTAGCTACATTTTTAAATGAGCTTCAAGCAGAGATGACAGGTGCTGGCCGCTATATTGCTATTGCTGGTTTTGTGATGTTAAGCGCCACATTATTCTCTTGGTTTCGTCAAACCATTATTGAAAACATGTCAGGCATGAACAGCGCACAACTTAAGCGCAGTTATGTTTGGGGCATGGGTTGGTTTATATTTTCTGAAGTAATGTTCTTTGCCGCTTTCTTTGGTGCGCTCTATTACGTGCGTAACTTAGCCGGCCCTTGGTTGGGTGGTGAAGGTGAAAAAGGTCAGTACATGGAGTTAGCCAAAATGTGGGCTGCTTCAGGTTATGAGTATTCATGGCCGCCATTAACAACGCCTGATGAAGCCGTCAATGGCGCGAAGGCTGCCTTTCAAGGCGCCGGAGTAGGCAATAGCATGTACCCAAGCGATGCGCATAATGGCTTAGCGCTTTGGTTACCTATGTGGAATACCATTCTTCTTCTATCGTCTTCTGTGACTGTACATATTGCTCACATAGGCCTTAAAGAAGGTAATCGAGCTAAATTTAAAGGCTGGTTATTTGCCACGGTTGTATTGGCAATAGCGTTTTTGTTCCTCCAAGTCGCTGAGTACTATGAAGCTTACGTTCACCTTGGCTTAACATTAGAAAGCGGCATTTACGGTACCACCTTCTTTATGTTGACAGGCTTTCACGGCTTTCACGTATTCTTAGGTATGACCATGTTGTTAATCATGTTCTTGCGTTCAACCAAAGGCCATTTCTCACATGATGATTGCTTTGGTTTTGAAGCGGCATCATGGTACTGGCATTTCGTTGATGTTGTTTGGGTATGCTTATTCTTCTTCGTTTATATCATTTGATATTTGAGGCTCAACCATTTGTTGTTGGGGTGCTGCGTACTTGCGCGCATCCCATGGCGCCCCTACTTCTAGCTGTCCCGAAAAAAATCCGTAAAGAGTTGTTCCCATTAAGGCAATCGCGAGGGCTATTCTAATGCCCAAAGAATTCAATGTTCGGCGTGTTGTTCCAACATCCTTAAACAAAAATACCAGCCCACTAGCAAGACTGATAACGAGTCCGATTAGTAAGATCACAATAATGACTTTTATTAACATAATTTTTTCATCCAAGTTGTTGATCGCAATGCGCTTTCATATACCGTCATGATTGCAGCTTATCGCTGGGATTCCAACTGGAAAATTCTCATTACTGTGCTGATAGCATTGCCACTCTTGCTGCGCCTAGGTTTTTGGCAGTTAGAGCGCGGCGAAGAAAAACAACAATTACAAGCACAGTACGCAGCACAAGCACTGATGTTACCCGTTGACCTTGAGACTCAAGATGCGTCGGTTCAGTCGAGCTATCAGCGTGTCTACCTTATTGGTCAATTCGATAATCAACATAATGTCTTACTCGATAATCGTATTTATGGGGGCGTTGTTGGTTATGAAGTGTTAACGCCTTTTGTGACTGAAAGCGGTTTGTCAGTGTTAGTTAACCGCGGTTGGATTGCTGGTTTTGCTAATAGGCAGCAGCTACCCAGTGTGCCGGTTATAGAAGCTAAGGTACGTATTATTGGTAAAATTCATGTCCCGCTGGGTAAACCGGTGACTTTGGCCGATGATCAGTGGTCTGACCAATGGCCTTTAGTCGTACAATGGGAGGACATATCAAGAATCGCTACTGCGCTTGATATCGAGCTTTATCCTTATTCTGTGCGTTTAGAGCCCTCAGCATCTGGTGCCCTGCTTGTTGATTGGCCAGCTGTTAATGTTCAACCAGAAAAACATTGGGGCTATGCAGTACAGTGGTTTTTAATGGCGGCAGCATTATTCGCCTTTTGGCTCTATTCATCTATTAGGCCTCGTAATACAGACACGGCCAATCATTAAGCGTTTAACATTGAGTTGAAATTATGACAGCATCATTTACACCTAAGCAGGTCCGATCAAGTCGCATGAAGTTAGTGGTACTTTGGGCTATTCCCTTTGGTTTAATGGCCATTGCCGCTGTCGTGTATAACTTAGTGGAATCCGGTGTTATTAATGTTGGCAGTAAAAACGAAGGTGTTTTAATTCAGCCGCCTATTCAGTTAAATGGTTTGGCATTAACAACCAACGTTGAGTTAGCCAGAGAGAATATTTGGGCAGGTAAATGGTCAATCGTTATTCGCGGTGGTGCTAACTGCGATGTCGACTGTTTAGATACCCTGCTAATAACACGCCAAATACATAAGCGATTAAACAAAGAAGGTAATCGTGTGCAGCGCGTTTATTTAAGCACTGTGCCTGCCTTGAGTGATGAGCTCTCTTCGCACTTGGCAGCAGAAAATCATTATATGAAATTAGCTGTCGTTGATGAGATAGCGAATGAAAGCGCCAATCAACTGGCTTTGATTGAGCTTGATAATGTTCTTGCCAGCGCCAACCAGACAGTACGATTTTTTCTGGTTGATCCTGACGGCTGGGCAATGATGTATTATTTAAATGAGCATGATGGTGTGGTCATATTAAAAGACCTCAAGTACTTACTAAAATATTCAAAAGAGCGCTAAAACGTGTTGATAAATACTGCTGAAAAACGTAAACCAGGATTCAGACTTGCCGCATGTGCAACCGCATTTGCCGTATGCGTCATTATTTTGGGTGCCTTCACCCGCTTAGCGGATGCTGGTTTGGGCTGTCCTGACTGGCCTGTCTGTTATGGACATATACTTTGGCCAATGGATGCTGAAGAAGTGGCCGTAGCCAATGCTGCATTTCCCGACACCCCAGTTGAGCATGATAAAACCTGGCCAGAACAGGTGCATCGTTTATTAGCGACAGGCCTTGGTTTTTTCTGTCTTGCCTTAGTGGGCCTAGCATGGCGTGATCGTATTAAAAATCGTGACAGCCTAACCCCTTTTAAATTGCCGCTATTTTTACTAGGTATGGTTATTTTACAGGGCATGTTTGGGCGCTGGACGGTCACCTTAAACTTATGGCCACAAGTTGTCACAGCTCACTTGATGGGCGGCTTCACCACTCTATCGCTTCTGTGGTTGCTCACATTGAGATTAAACAACTATCAATGGACGGTTTCTCCTTCAGTGATGCAGTCACTGCAATCCATTAAGCCGGTGCTGATTACCGTATTTGTGCTCGTCATTTTTCAAATTATGCTGGGTGGCTGGACATCGTCTAACTATGCCGCGCTGGCTTGTCCCGATTTACCGATGTGTCAATCGGTATGGTGGCCCACCATGGATTTTTCTACGGGCTTTAATTTTGCCCAAGATATCGGGCCTAATTATTTAGGCGGAGTGATGGACAGCGCCGCTAGAACAGCGATTCATTTTAGTCATCGTATTGGCGCTATTATTGTTACAATAGCGGTTCTGTATTTAGTGTGGCGTTTATTAAAAACAGGATTGCCTGCTGCTAAATTATGGGCTGTAACATTAGCCGTTGTATTATTCGTACAAGTGAGCCTTGGCTTAAGTAATGTCATTTGGTCCTTGCCGTTGCCGGTAGCGGTAGCGCACAATGCAGTCGGCGCCATGCTGATGCTTGTTTTTGTGGGTTTAAGTCACCGATTCTATACAGCTAAAGTACAGGCTTAACCAAACCTTATAGTGACAAACTGCCCGTCAGCTATCAATCTGACGGGGTTGGAAATAATTAAAATGACAAATCCAGAAGCATTAGACCCTCAAGCTATAAAGCCACTATGGCGTGATTATTTAGAGCTCTGTAAACCAAACGTTGTTGCGTTAATGATATTGACGGCTATCGTCGGTATGTTCTTGGCTGTGCCGGGTATGGTGCCTATAGATATTCTTATTATCGGTAATATCGGTATTGGTTTGTGTGCGGCTTCTTCAGCAGTTATTAACCATGTGGTTGATAAAAAAATTGATATTTTAATGACGCGTACTAAAAACCGCCCTGTTGCTCAAGGTCGAATTAGTGATACGCAGGCATTAATCTTTAGCGCAGTTATGGGCATTGGCGGTTTCGGGATGCTAATGGTTTTTGTTAACCCACTTACTGCGTGGTTAACTTTAGTTTCTTCTATTGGCTATGCGCTTATTTATACTTGTTTCTTAAAGCGCGCCACGCCTCAGAATATTGTCATTGGTGGTTTAGCCGGTGCGGCGCCTCCGTTATTGGGTTGGACAGCGGTCACGAATGACGTGCACGGTTATGCCTTACTGCTCGTGTTAATTATTTTTGCGTGGACGCCGCCGCATTTTTGGGCGCTAGCGATTCACCGTAAAGATGATTATGCTAAAGTCGGTATTCCCATGTTGCCGGTGACGCATGGCGATAAATATACGCGACTGCATATTTTGCTTTATACCATTATTATGTTTGTGGTTACCCTGTTGCCGTTTGCCACTAAGATGTTCGGTCTTTTATATCTGTTGGGTGCAGTAGTGTTAGGCATTGGATTTCTATATTGGGCAGTGATTCTGGTCATGAACAAAAACCCAGATGCGCCAATGGAAACCTTTAAGTACTCCATTATTTATTTAATGGCTTTGTTTGTCATTATGATAGCGGACCATTACGTTTACCCATTGGATACGCGTATAGCGCCTGAACAGCCAGCAATAGAGCTGCAAATTGCGCCAGAAAAATCGGCTGGTTTTGTTCCTCTTTCTAAAGCTGAATAGTCGAATAAATAATTAAACGGAGCAGCGCGGCTAGTGAATTAAATTAGCTGCCCTATTCTCTCTATTATTTAATCTTTCTTCGCGGTATTCTTTTGGCGTAAAGACGACTTTATTGACTAGCTAAATGCTTTATATAGAGAGTCAAAGCTGTATTCTATATGACAACACTTTAGCTACACTCTTACTGATTAAGTCTTAATTCAACGCTATTTTACAGGTACCTTGTATCGTGAATAATATATCCAGCGAAAACTTTACCCATAAAGATCGTCAAAGCGGTATTAGAAATACGATTGTTGGCATTCTAATTTTTATTACAGTGGTGATGGTTTTATTTATTAATCGCCTTTCGAAAGAGCGTATTCTAAGCCCAAAAGAAATGGTCGCCAATGGCGCGGTGATGTTTTCGGTGCCAAGAGAAATAAGCCCTCTTACCTTAACTGATCAAAACCAACAGCTTTTTACTGAAAGTCAGTTTATAGGCAAGTGGACGTTAGTCTTTTTTGGTTTTACGCATTGCCCTGATATCTGCCCTACTACCTTGTCATTGTTTAATCAGGTGTCTGAACGATTGGTCGATACGCCTTATGCGGTTGATACGCAGTTTTTATTAGTTAGTTTAGATCCGACGCGTGATACGCCAGAAAAAATGAAACCTTACGTAGAATATTTCAATACGGATTTTATTGGTGTTACTGGTGAATTTTTATCGATACATCGTTTTGCTAAGCAATTAAATGTGGCTTTTCAAAAAGTAGTCACCGATGCTGATACCGGAGAATATACGATAGATCATGGTGGCAACGTGGCGCTGATTAATCCTCAAGGTTACTACCATGGGTTCTATAAGCCGCCATTGGATTTAGATCGCTTAACGCTTACTTATAAATCGACTCGTGCTGACAATCTTTAAAAGATGCCCTCTTCTTTTTATCGCTTTAATATCCTTTCTTTATTGTTCGTCCTTTTTACTGTCGCTATCAATAGCCATGCCGATGAGAAAAAATCATCGGCATTAAAAACGTACACTGCTGTGGTTCGTCATGTTGTTGATGGTGATAGCTTGTACCTTGTTGGTGTACAGCGACAAATAAGACTGTGGGGTGTTGATGCACCTGAGTTAAAAAAACCTGGCTACTTTGCGGCTAGAAATGCGTTGATGAAAAAAGTTAAAGGTAAGCGACTTCGGTGTATTACTCAAGATCATGATCGATACGGTCGTATTGTTGCTCGTTGTTTTATGGCGGCCAGCAATAACAAACCAGCTTTAGAGATTAATGAATGGATGCTTAAAAGCCGAACGGCTAAAGAGTACTGTTACTTCACTAAAGGGTTTTACGGTTACTGTAATTAAAATGACGCAGATTGGGTGTGTTGCTGGCGTGTACTTTCTCGAGGCATAAAAAAACGGGCTCCGAAGAGCCCGTACGAGGAGGATAATATAAAAACAATAAAAAAATAACAAACAATATCTTACGGGGTGAAAATCTCTTGCGAATCAATAATAAAATCTAATTGGTCGCGTAACTCTTTTTGCAGGCCATCAATATAAGCCTCGCTTTGTGAATTGCTTAAAGCCGATCCTGAAAGTAAGCGTTCAGCTGACATAGGCGGTAAAGCAACAGGGTAACGATTAAGTGCTAAATAGAAACTGTGTTTTGTTTCATCGTGATAGGCACTTGCGTCAATATCGGTGGCTCCACTCAAGTCGGCTGGGCTGGCAAATACTTGTCCTGATAGGATAAGTGCTGCTGCTACATACGAAATGGCGGAGTAAGCTAGATTTTTCATAATGTTTACTCCTTTCGTTGTGTGCGTTTTTTGGCTTGTGACCTAGAAACGCGGTAATAAATTTGTTTCGTTCTTGTATGTTACATAGAGTAACACCTGTGGATAAAAATGCCAGTTTAGAATCAAAAATAAGCGCAATAAATGTGTGAATAGTTGTACTGTTACTGAGGTCTAGTCTCGGTTGTGCTCTTATGTCGTTGAAACTACGGCATTTAATCATCTTTCACTTATACTATACGGCATGTGTTACCAAACGGTTCACCAATAAGTCACTAGCTGTTACTTTGCGGTATGATTAACACACAGTTAGTCAGTACTTACTTATATATAATTGAGATGGCAAAAAAGAGACTTTTGTTACCGTTAGCTCAACCTTTAGGAAAGGTGTTGTCGATGTCTTTCAAGCGTAAAGTGAAAGATACGAGCCAAAGAATAAAACTCATCGAGAAGAGTGATTAGATTCTTAAGCTGAAAGCTGAGCTGTGATAAGCTGCTGGCCCGCGGTTAAGCGCTTTGATTTCAATGAACTCGGTTTAAATGAAAAACAGGCGCTAAAGTCTTACCGCCTCCTTATTAACAGCAATAACTACTAAACAGGTGCAACACATCCTATGGCTGCAAATGATCCACTTGTGCTCGTCGATGGCTCCTCTTATCTTTATCGTGCCTTTCATGCCTTACCACCATTAATTACCTCTAAAGGCATGCCAACGGGCGCTATAAAGGGCGTTATCAATATGTTGCGCCGTTTACAGAAAGATTATCCCGGCAGTGTAATTACGGTTATCTTTGATGCTAAGGGCAAAACCTTCAGAGATGAGATTTATACCGCTTATAAAGCCAATAGGGCAGCCATGCCGGATGATCTCAGGCCACAAGTGGCTCCAATCCATCAAATTGTTGAAGCAATGGGTTTGCCGTTACTCGTAGTTGACGGTGTTGAAGCCGATGATGTTATTGGCACGCTTGCCGAGCAGGCGACCCAAAAGTCGATCCCCGTGGTTATTTCAACGGGTGATAAAGATATGGCCCAGCTGGTTAATGAGCATGTCTCATTAGTTAATACCATGACTGAGCTATCGATGGATCCTCAAGGAGTCGTCGATAAGTTTGGTATTCCAGCTAAGTACATTATTGATTACCTCGCATTGATGGGTGACAAGGTCGATAACATTCCGGGCGTACCCGGTGTAGGCGAAAAAACAGCGCTTGGATTAATTCAAACGCTAGGCAGTATCGATGATATTTATAATAAATTAGACCAAGTAGCAGACGTGCCTGTGCGTGGCGCAAAAAAACTGGGAGAAAAGTTAGCCGCTCATGAAGCCGAAGCGCGACTTTCTTATACCTTGGCAACTATTAAGTTAGACGTTGAGTTAGACGTGACGGCAGAGACACTTTATAACAATGAATTAAGCTCGCCACCGAATACAGAACGACTTAATGAATTGTTTAATGAATATGAATTTAAGTCTTGGGCGGCGCAAAGTGGCGGGGTAGCACCAAGTACCTCATCCAGTGTTGCATCAGCTGCTGTAGAGGCTGGTGTGGCAAGGGATAGCACAGAAAAAAATCAAGCGCCTAAACCTGCAGTAACACGTCACTATGAAACAGTGTTAACCGCCAAGCGTTTAGGTATATGGATAAAGACACTGGCAGCCAGCGATTGTTTTTCTTTTGATACCGAGACAACCAGTTTAAATTATATTGATGCACGTGTAGTGGGTGTATCGATAAGTGTCGCTGCGGGTTCTGCGGCATACATTCCTTTTGCGCATCATTATGAAGGCGCACCAGAACAATTAAGTGAAGACGAAGTGTTAGGTGCGTTAAAGCCGTTGTTAGAAAATCCTGCGGTAAAAAAGGTGGGTCAAAACCTTAAGTACGATAAACATGTTCTAATTAATCATGGCATTAACTTACAGGGCATAGCAGACGATACCATGTTGATGTCTTATGTTTTGAACTCAACGAGTTCGCGGCATGACATGGACACTTTAGCGAGTAATTATTTAGATGAAAGCACAACCAAATATGAAGAAGTAGCCGGTAAGGGTGCAAAGCAAATTACTTTTGACCAAGTCGATTTGGAAATAGCCGGTCCTTATGCTGCCGAAGATGCAGATATTACTTTACGCTTGCATGAAGTGCTGACAAAAGAATTAGCGGCTGTTCCGTCATTAGAAAAATTATACCGTGAAATAGAACTGCCGTTGCTCAATACCATTTGTGATATTGAACAAACGGGCGCACTCATAGATGGTGAAATATTATTAAAGCAAAGTGCTGAAATTAGCATTCGTTTAGAGACGCTTGCGCAAGAAGCTTATACATTAGCAGAAGAAGAATTTAATTTAGGTTCGCCAAAACAGTTACAAACTATTTTGTTTGAAAAGTTAAAGCTACCCGTTATTAAGAAAACACCCAAAGGGCAGCCATCAACCGCTGAGCCTATATTGCAAGAGCTGGCATTAAATTACCCCTTACCTAAAGTGATTATGGAATACCGCGGTTTAAGTAAATTAAAATCAACTTACACTGATCGCTTACCAGAACAGATCAATCAGAAAACGGGCAGGGTGCATACTTCTTATCATCAAGCGGTAACGGCAACCGGCCGTTTATCATCATCAGATCCAAACTTACAAAACATTCCTATTCGAACGGCTGAAGGTCGTAAAGTGAGGCAGGCATTTATTGCCTCTCCGAATAGTTCGGTGCTAGCTGCCGATTACTCGCAAATTGAATTGCGTATTATGGCGCATCTGTCAGGTGATAAAGGTTTGCTCGATGCCTTTAATCAAGGTTTGGATGTCCATAAGGCTACAGCGGCAGAAGTTTTTTCAGTGAATCTTGCAGAGGTGAGTCAAGAGCAGCGTCGTCGCGCTAAGGCGATAAACTTCGGATTAATTTATGGCATGTCCGCCTTCGGCTTAGCCAAGCAGTTAGATATTGGTCGCCGTGATGCGCAGGAATATATTGAACGTTATTTTGATCGTTATCCCGGTGTTTTAAAGTATATGGAAAATACGCGGGCATCAGCCTATGAAATGGGTTATGTCGAAACTTTATTGGGTCGTCGTTTATATTTGCCTGAAATTAATAGTAGTAACGGTATGCGTCGCCAAGCAGCAGAGCGAACAGCCATTAATGCACCTATGCAGGGTACGGCTGCCGATATTATTAAAATTGCGATGCTCAATGTAAATGCATGGTTAAAAGATAATACCGATATTAAAATGATTATGCAGGTGCACGATGAACTAGTATTTGAAGTGCCGACAGACAAGCTGGACTATGCGAAAGAAAATATTGGTCAGCTAATGTCTAAGGCTGCTGATTTAGCGGTTCCGTTGGTCGTAGATATAGGTGTTGGCGACAATTGGGATGAGGCGCACTAAACGTCAATATAATTGGTCGCTAATGGGCACCATCTTTTTATTAATGCATTTGCAACATCAGGATCGCTGTTGCAAATAGTATTAGAGGCTTGCACTACAGCATCAATCATATCTGCATCACGTTCTAAATCAGCAATCTTAAAAATGGCTGCGCCCGATTGTTGAGTGCCAAGTACTTGTCCGGGGCCGCGCATTTGCAAATCTTTTTCTGCTAACTTAAAGCCATCGTTAGTCATGCGCATAATTTCGATGCGCTGCTTACCGTTTTTTGATAAAGGTTTTTGATACAGCAAAACACAGTGACTTTTAATGCTGCCGCGACCAACGCGTCCGCGTAATTGATGCAGTTGTGATAAACCCAGTCGCTCAGGATTTTCAATAATCATTAAGCTCGCATTGGGCACATTAACACCGACTTCAACAACGGTTGTGGCCACTAACAACTGTATGTCACCACTATTAAAGTGCGACATCACAGCTTGCTTTTGCGGACTTTTCAAACGGCCATGAACTAAGCCAACGTTCACATTAGGCAGCAAGGCGGCGAGTTCAGAAGCGGTTGTTTCAGCGGCTTGGCATTGTAAGGTTTCAGAGTCTTCTATTAATGTGCAAATCCAATACACTTGCCGACCTTGTTCGCAGGCATTGCTTACGCGCTCTATTACTTCTATGCGTTTGTCATTACTAAGTGCAACGGTCTCGATAGGGGTTCGGCCAGGCGGAAGCTCGTCAATAACAGAATAATCTAGGTCTGCATAAAATGTCATTGCTAAGGTTCTAGGTATAGGTGTTGCTGTCATTACTAATTGATGCACGCTATGAATGTCGGCACGTTTATTTTTAAGTGTGCGCCGCTGTTCAACACCAAAGCGATGCTGCTCATCAATAATAATAAAACCGAGGTCATGATAAATCACTTTATCTTGAATCAGCGCATGCGTACCTATAACCAGCTGTGTTTCGCCAGAGGCAATATCAGCAAGGCGTTGACGTTTTTCGGCAGCAGGTAGTTTGCTGACTAATAAATTAACCGAAATAGAAAGTGGGTCAAGCCATTCTTTAAATGTTGTTAAGTGTTGTTCTGCAAGAATTTCGGTTGGCGCCATTAATACGACTTGCTGCCCTTGCTGAATAAACTGTAAGGCTGCTAACGCGGCGACAATGGTTTTTCCTGATCCAACATCCCCTTGTAAAAGTCGCAGCATAGGACTTGGCCGAGTAATGTCGCTCTTAATTTCTGCTAACACTCTTATTTGCGCGCCGGTTAACCGAAAAGCTAGCATGCTTAAAAACTGTTTTTCCAAATGCGCGTTTTCATTAATAGCAATAGCGCTTTCTTGTAGGCTATTTTTTCTTAGCAATAAATGTGAAATTCGCTGTGCAACTAATTCTTCAAAGGCCAAACGCCGCTGCAATGGATGCATGCCCTCAGAGAAAAGTTCAAGATCAATAGTGGGTGGCGGAAAGTGTAAAAGCTTTAAGGTGGAATATAAATCAGTAAAGTTTTTATCGTCAAATAATGATAAATTTTTATTGCTGAGTAAATTAGGAATACTGTTTTTATCTAAGGCGTCAAATGCAGCCTTAATATAATTTCGCCAGCGAACCTGACTAATACCATCGGTGCTGGGATAAACGGCGGTTAAATACTCAGCTGTTGGTAATGCTTGTCCGGGTACAATTAATTGGTATTCTGGATGAATTAATTCTATGCCGCCGCGTACTAAACTGACTTCGCCATAGCAGCGAATGGTTTGTCCGGGGACTAAACCTTTTTTTTGTGCGGCAGAAAAATGGAAAAACCGCAGCGTCATAACCCCTGTGCCATCTTGTATTTTGCATAGCAAACTACGACGTTTGCCAAAGACAATATCACAGGCGCGTATTTCGCCCTCAACCACTGCCGAATAACCATTGCGAATGCTGCCGATTGGCTGCACTTTAGTGCGGTCTTGATAACGGAGTGGCAAATGGAATAGTAGATCCATTGCCGAGCTAATGCCTAGCGCATTTAGTTTGTTGGCAATAGCTGGACCAATGCCTTTGAGTGCAGAGAGGCTAACTATTTTAATGGGCGTGAGTGGCGGCATTTTATTATCTAAATTAATTTAGCACTTCTAGCAGAAGCGCGTTTGAGGTTAAAAATTGATTGTATCATTTTACAACCTTTGTCCTTAACCTTTAGTTATAGTGTTATGCAAAATGTTATTCAGAGCGATATAAACTGCGCCTTTAAGTAGCTACTTAGCTAAGTTGAAAAAGTGTGATGATGTACTTTAATTCAGCCTGCGTTATTTGTAAGCAGGTATGTTAAATTACAACTTTAATAACTCTGTTTGGTTGTCGATATTTAAGCACAAATTGGATTGGCTTATAATGACTTTTTTTTACAAGTAGTGTTAAGCCTGTGCGTGCCATCCATAGTGATAGCGTGCCATAAAATAGTGACAAGGATATGAGCGGCAAAAAAATTCTTATGGTGGGCTGTGGTGATTTAGGTATTGCGACAGCAAAGCGATTGCAAGCCAATGGCTATGAGGTTGTAGGTGCGCGGCGCTCTATTAATAAGTTGCCAGCCGATTTGCCTGGTATAGCCATTGATATTACTCGACCAGAAACGCTAACGGCTTTGGCGCAACAGACTTGGTATGCCGTGATTGTGACATTAACGGCCGATAGCTTTAATCGTGAGGCCTATCAAGCCACTTATGTCGATGGCTTGAATAATGTATTAAAGAGTTTAGAAAGTCGGGCAAGTGATTTATCTCAAGTTGCGCCGTTGGTTATATTTTCCTCCTCTACGAGCATCTATCATCAAAATAATGGTGCAATGGTCGATGAGAGTAGCGAAACGCTTCCGACTAGTTTTTCCGGTAAGGCCATGCTCGCGGCTGAGCAGCAGTTATCGAGCTATTCTGGTGTGAGCTGTGCGTTACGCTTTGGTGGTATTTATGGTCGAGGACTTGGCCGTTTGGCTCAAAGGCTTACCGAAGGCTTTATTTGTCCGTCTGAACCCGTGCTCTATAGTAATCGGATTCATTTTGAGGATTGCGGTCGCGCCATTGTTCATCTGGTAGATTTGCATCAGCAGCAAGTGGCGTTTGCGCCTTGTTACTTAGCGGTGGACAGTAAGCCAAGCTTACTACGAGAAGTGATGGAGTGGTTGGCGGTTAAACAGGGTTTAAGTGTTGATGATTTACAGGGAACTGAAGCGCCGGTTCGTGGCGGCAACAAACAATGTAATAATGCTGAGCTCCTTAAAACGGGCTTTGTTTTACAATACCCCGATTATCAAGCAGGCTTTGCGCCCCTTTTCGATAAATAATAAATAGCTAAGCAATAAGTGATATCGCGTTAAGAAATAAATAAAGAGCTAAAAATAAATAGTCGTATAATATTTAGGCATTTAAGTTGTTAATTGTGTATTGAGAGTATTTATGTCGAAAGGAATTTCCCAAAGATTTGCCGCTGTTTTGTTTTTTGGCGATCTAGTACTAATGACCCTATTGGCTTTGCAGCCCATGCAGGCTATTGGCGATATTACCCATGTTGATAAAGCCCTACATTTTTCAGCTTATTTAGTCTTAGCAGGGTTAGCGTTTCTATTTGCCCAGCGTTATAAGCCCTTTCTTGGTTGGTGCGTTGCGTTAGCGGTTTATGGCGCGGTTATCGAGGGCCTGCAATCGTTTATGCCAGGCAGATTTATGTCTTTCGCTGATTTTATAGCCAATATTAGCGGTATTGCCGTGGCTATCCTATTCGTCAAAATCTATCTAGGTAACAAAACGCAGAGTCAGACCTCAGAGACTCCGTAATCTAGGCTGCTATCGCTTACGATTTGTTAGTCGCGGGGTGGCGGTGTTTTCTATACAATTGCGGTTTAATGGCAGCATAAGAATTAATGAAATTGATTAACCCAATAATTGATGTCTCAAACACCACGGTAAACAAATAAGCTATGACCTCTGCGTCTAACTCTGTTGGCATTGTTACACCCAAAACGGCTCATTTTGAGCAGCCGTTTAAAGTGTCTTGTGGCCGTGAATTACCGAGTCTCGACATTGTTTATGAGACCTACGGCGAGTTGAATGCTGAACACTCAAATGCAGTCTTAGTCTGTCATGCACTGTCGGGTGACCATCATGCCGCTGGCTATCATACTGCCGAGGATAAAAAGCCAGGCTGGTGGGATAACTATATTGGTCCTGGCAAAGCCATCGATACCAATCATTTTTATGTAGTGAGTCTTAATAATATCGGTGGTTGCGCGGGTAGCACCGGCCCATCATCAATTAATCCTGAAACCAATGAACCTTGGGGGCCTGATTTCCCAACGCTTCGTGTGCGTGACTGGGTAGAAACACAAAGAATGTTAGCCGACTCTTTAGCCATAGAGCAGTGGGCAGCCGTTATTGGTGGCAGCTTAGGCGGTATGCAGGCCATGCGTTGGGCGTTAGAGTACCCCGATCGCTTACGCCACTGTGTGGTGATTGCCTCAGCATTAAAGTTAACCGCGCAAAATATTGCTTTTAATAAAACCTCTCGCACAGCCATTAGCTCTGATCCTGATTTTCATGAGGGTCGCTATTACCAACACAACACCGTACCCAAAAGCGGTTTAGCGATTGCCCGCATGATAGGCCATATCACGTATTTATCGGATGGCGTTATGGGTGAGAAGTTTGGTCGTGATTTACGATCGGGTACTTTCGAGCAAGGGGTTGAGTCAGAGTTAGAATTTCAAGTTGAGAGCTACTTGCGTTATCAAGGCGATATTTTTTCTGAAAACTTTGATGCTAATACCTATATGCTAATGACCAAGGCGCTAGATTATTTTGATTTGGCGAGAGAGTATGGCGATGATGCTGTTAAAGCATTTACGGCTGCCAAGTGCCGATTTTTAGTTGTCTCGTTTACCAGTGACTGGCGATTTTCACCCGAGCGCTCGCGTGAGATTGTAAAGGCATTAATCGGTGCAGAAAAATCAGTGAGCTATGCCGAAGTAGATGCAGCATTGGGTCATGATTCATTTCTTTTACCGGTAGAGAGATACAATAATTTATTTACTGCGTATATGCAGAGAGTCGCACAAGAGCAGCCGCAAGTTATGTTGCAAGGAAAAAACCATGCGACATGATTTAGTAACATTAAACCAATGGATCGATACGGGTTCACGCGTGCTCGATTTAGGCTGTGGTGAAGGTGTATTGTTAGAGCATCTTGTCGATAATAAATCGGTGCGTGGCTTAGGCGTTGAAATTGATGCCGACAATATTACACGCTGTATTGCTAAAGGCTTAAATGTTATTGAGCAAGATCTTGATAATGGCTTGAGCAACTTTGCCGATAATAGTTTTGATACCGTTCTTTTAACGCAGACATTACAGGCCGTCCGTAGACCTGATTATGTATTGCAAGAAATGCTGCGTGTGGGTAAAGAATGCATTATTACTTTTCCTAACTTTGGCCATTGGCAGGTGCGCTTGTATTTAATGTTGCGCGGAAAAATGCCGGTCAGTAAAATGATGCCTTACCATTGGTATGACACACCCAACATTCATTTTTGTACGGTTAAAGATTTTGAACTGTTATGCAAAGAGCAAGATATTAAAATTTTGCATAGAACGGTGCAGGCAGTACAAGGCATCGATGAAAAAATACAGAAGCCGCATTGGTATAAAAAACTTTGGCCCAACTTTTTAGGAGCACATGCAATTTATCATGTCACACGTTAATAACAAAAAACAATCATGCTTTTCCGTTACCGCTGCTTTTTTTATGGCAATGGTTTTTTGTTCTACGGCAGTAGCGCAAGACAGTACCTCTGTACGAAAAGGTAATTACGAAGTTTATTACAGTGTTTTCAATAGTAGTTTTTTACAGCCAGAAACAGCGGTTGCTGTGGGTGTAAAGCGCGCTAAAAACGTTGCGCTAATCAATATAGCGATTATTGAGCATTTACCTGACGGGACAACGCAGGCGAGTAAAGCGGGCACAATTAAAGGCACGGCCTTTAATTTAGTGCATAAAAACACATTGGATTTTCAAGAGATAGTAGAACCTGGTGCTGTTTATTATTTAGCGAAATTTAAAATTAGTAATGATAATGAAAAAATTGTTATTAAAGCAGCGGTGAAGCCAGAAAATAGTAAGCAAGTGATAGATGTTGAGTTTGAACATCATTTTTATTTAAACTAGTCCATTTTAAACTCTTATTGAACAGCATAAATCTATGATACACCCTGAATTTGTTATCGCTAGCGGCAACGTTGGCAAGCTAAAAGAATTCCAGCAATTGTTTTCTGCAACAGGTATTAGTATTTGTCCGCAAAGCCAATACGATGTGCCCGAGGCCATTGAAGATGGGCTTAGTTTTATTGAAAACGCGATTATAAAAGCACGTAATGCCGCGCATCATACAGGCTTGCCTGCTATAGCAGATGATTCTGGTTTAGAGGTGGATGCGCTTAATGGTGCGCCGGGTATTTATTCGGCGCGCTTTAATGAAGATGATAATGGCGTCAGAACTAGCGATGAAGCTAATAATGAAAAACTTTTATCATTATTAGAAGGTAAGCCAGAAGCTGAGCGAAGTGCGCGCTTTGTGTGTGCATTGGCGTTTATGCGTCATGAAAAAGATCCATCGCCTGTTGTTTGTGTCGCAAGATGGGACGGTATTATTTTAGCGGTACCACAAGGCTCAAGCGGCTTTGGATATGATCCTTTGTTTTATCTTCCAGAATACGGTTGCGCAAGTGCCGAGCTTGATCGTGACGTTAAAAATCGCATTAGTCATCGTGGCCAAGCCTTAAAGTTATTGTTGGCGCAATTAAATAGCTTAGGTTTAATTAGTTGATTAACACACCGCCACTGGGTTTATATATTCATATTCCATGGTGTGTTAAAAAATGCCCCTACTGCGATTTCAATTCACATGAGCACCATTCAAAACAGCTTCCCGAAAAAGAGTATCTCAATGCTTTAATCAATGACCTTGATAGCGAGTTGAAGCTCGTTGATGAGCAAAGAGAAATCCATTCTGTTTTTATTGGCGGGGGCACTCCCAGCCTTTTATCGGGCGACTTTTATATTCAATTATTTGCAGCGTTAAACCAGCGGCTTAACTTTTCTGTTAATGCAGAAATTACTATAGAGGCTAATCCAGGCGCAGTAGATGAAGCAAACTTTAAGGGCTTTATTGATGCAGGTATTAATCGCATCTCATTGGGTGCGCAAAGTTTTTCGGATGCGGCGCTAAATCGCTTAGGCCGTATTCACGACAATCGTAGTATTTATCATGCCTTTGAGACCGCTCGTAAGTGTGGCTTTGATAATATTAATATTGATCTTATGCATGGTTTACCCGAGCAGACTTTAGCAGAAGGCTTGGATGATTTAAAATCAGCATTTGAATTATCGCCAGAGCATATTTCTTGGTATCAATTAACCATAGAAAAAAATACAGTTTTTTATAATAGGCCACCAACTTTGCCTGTTGAAAATATATTAGATAATTTATTTATAACTGGCTTAGAGACTCTGGCTAATGCGGGTTATCAGCAATATGAAGTGTCAGCGTTTGCGCGAGATGCAAAACAGAGTCAGCATAATAAAAATTATTGGCGCTTTGGGGACTATATAGGTATAGGTGCGGGGGCGCATGGAAAAATTACAGACGACAATGGCGCAGTGACTCGCCGCTGGAAAACACGCTCACCTAGTGACTATTTAAATTTAGAAAGCAATATTAATGCAGAAAACAAGTTAGCTGGTTCAACAGTGATTGCAAAAGAAGATTTGCCGCTAGAGTTTATGATGAATGCCTTGCGATTAAATCAGGGCTTTACGTCGCAGTTATTTGAACAGCGAACAGGTCTTGATTTCTCTCTCGTTCAAGAACCCATTCTCCAGCTGCAGGATCAAGGATTAATGGATCTGAGTGGCAAGCACTATCATACAACTGAGAAAGGGCGTTTGTTTTTAAATAACGTTATTGCCAAGTTTTCTGAATAACGGGCGTTAATCAACTAGCGCCTTTAATATATCCTGTCTAGAAACAATGCCGACTAAAACCCCAGCTTCAACCACAGGCATCATACGGCGACAATTTTTAAGAAATATATCTGAAACAGAACTGAGCTCTTCATCAGGAGAGACGGTTTCTGGTGTTTCGGTCATTTGATCTTTGACTAAGGAAGCGCCTTCATTAAAGTAGCCTTCGACTAATGTGGCGCGCATACAATCGGCCTCAGAAAGTAGGCCGACCAATTCTTGTTGTTCATTTACGACGGGTGCGGCCGACTGATGATATTCAAGAAGCTTGCGAACCGCTGTCGCTAAAGATTGCTCAGGGTTAACCGTTGTATAGTGCTTTGCCATAAAATCACGGACGCGCTTAGTTTTCATTAGGCTTTTCCTTTTGTTAGCAATTTAAAATGAGTTACTTAATATCAACAATTCGTTTCAATTGATTTATTTTAGCGGTTCCTTTGGAAGTGCGCGAAAGACCATATCCCAAACACCATGACCTAATTTTTGACCACGACGTTCAAATTTTGTTTCTGGTCGGCCATAGTCTTCTGGGGCTACAAATAATTTATCGCCTGCAACATTTTCAAATAATGATTGCTGAGACATTAGCTTTACTACGTAGTCTGCATAGGGCTGCCAATCGGTCGCAAAGTGAAATAATCCGCCTTCATGTAAGCGTGAATGAATTAATTCTAAAAAAGAATGTTGAACGAGTCGCCGTTTATGATGTTTAGTCTTATGCCATGGATCAGGAAAATAAAGATTCAGTCGCGATAAGCTATGCTCTGCTGTGCACTGCTTTAATACTTTAACGGCGTCATCATTAAACACGCGTATATTCTTTATTGCTTTATTTTCAACTAATGAGAGTAAGCGACCGATGCCTGGCGAATGAACTTCGACACCAATAAAGTTTTGCTCAGGTTCATTCTCGGCCATAGTTACTAGTGAATCACCCATACCAAAACCGATTTCCATGTTTAGTGGGTTTTCATTACCAAAGGCCTTGGCATAATCGAGGGTGTGTTCACTCAGCTTGAGTCCCCATTGTTCTAAATGTGAATCTAAGCCTGTGCGTTGTGCCTCAGTCATTCTTCCGCTTCGTATTACAAAGCTGCGAATGGGGAATTTAGTTTTATCTTCTTTATCTTGCTCGTTCATAGTCTTGGTTCAGTTAATCATTATTAAATTTTAAAGCTACTAATAAGTAGCAATAGCCAGCCGACAATAAAGCTCATGCCGCCTAAAGGCGTAATTAATCCTACCGGCATAAAGCCAAGGTGGCGAATATCAGTGCTAGCTAACAGATACAGTGAGCCGCTAAACAGAATTATACCTACTATAAAGGCAATGCCGCTGGCCATTAATACTTTGCTATCGGGCAGTTGGTAAGCCAGTAAGCCTACAGCGAGTAAGGCTAACGTGTGCCAAAAGTGGTACTGCACGCCGGTTTCATAAACGCTTAATAGCTCTGGTGTTAGGCGGGCTTTAAGTGCATGAGCGCCAAAGGCGCCAATCATAACAGCGAGTGCGCCGTTCAATGCTGCTAGCTGAATAAATAATTTAGCCATAGTTGGCGATGTCTCTCTTTATTGGTTTATCGTTTATTCGGTGAATGCGATGGCTATTAATCGACGACTGATAATCGATACCTAGTGAATAGCATGCCCAAGACATGAATAGCATGCCCAAGACATCAATAGTACAGGTATAAAAAAACCGCCACAATGGTGACGGTTTTTAAAAGTTTTGGCTAGTGTGCTTCGTTTTGTATGAAAGGCTTAAGCGGCCATAGCGGTTTTCAGTTTTTTCATCGCATTTTTTTCTAATTGACGAATTCGCTCAGCAGATACTTCATATTTAGCTGCCAGTTCGTGCAAGGTGGCTTTGTTTTCTTCATTTAACCAGCGTGCTTGAAGAATATCGAGGCTACGTTCATCGAGTACGCTCATTGCCGATCTTAAGCTGCTGGCTTGTTGTCCAGCCCACTGTTTTTCTTCAACAGCTAATGAGGGGTCTGTACTGTGGTCTTCTAAATAATAGGCCGGCGCATTACTGGCTTTCTCATCATCCGCATCGGCGGGTGCGTCAAAGCCAAGATCATAAGAAGAGAGGCGACCTTCCATTTGCTGTACGTCTTTAACGTTAACGCCAAGATCATTAGCAATGGCATGCGCTTCATCATTGCTTAACCAAGACAGACGTTTTTTGGCGCCTCGCAGGTTAAAAAATAATTTGCGCTGTGCCTTAGTGGTCGCAATTTTAACGATGCGCCAGTTACGTAAAATATATTCGTGAATTTCAGCTTTAATCCAATGCACAGCAAAAGAAACAAGGCGAACGCCTTTATCGGGATCAAAGCGTTTTACCGCTTTCATAAGGCCGACATTGCCTTCTTGGATTAAATCGGCAAGGCCTAGGCCATAGCCATTATAAGATTTAGCGATATGCACGACAAAGCGCAAGTGCGCCATAACTAATTCTCGTGCAGCATTTAGATCATCATCAAACGCTAAACGTCTACCGAGTTCCTGTTCGCGCTCAAGCGTGAGTATGTCAAAGCCGCTAACGGTTTGCATATACGCATTGACGTTACCGCCGGGCGTGAGAACTGGAATGGTTTGAAGTTGCGTGTTCATAATAATGTCTGTATGCGTGCCTTTTGTTTGTTATATAAATTATGAGCGTTTGGCTAAATCTAAACGTCACAAATTAAAAACGAGTCTTAAAAATCCTTTGCCGCTTATTGATATGGTGACGGTTTTGAATTTTTAAAGTGGTTAATTTAAATACAATGCAAATAAGTCTTCGCTACTCTTAAATTCACTATTGAGTTCTAACCATTTTCAAAATGGCCAACAATTTTAGCACTCTTAATCTTAGAGTGCGAATGTAACAAAAGTTCATGCAAAGTACTGATACTTATAGGTATACGATAAATATACGAGGATTTTCAGCAATTGGAGCAGCGGGCTGGTGAAAAATTGTGAGCGAGTGCCTAAATTGCTATTGAGTTCCTCATTAACGCGGCTCTAAGGCCCGAATATGCTGACTTGCGGCTAGCCAAGCCCCTAACCAACCGAGCATGGCGCCCATTAATACAAGTGTAATGCTGTTAGTGAATCCGAGACCGGCTAATACAATATCGCCGCCATACACCAATGACAGAGACTCTATAGCGCTAGTGAGCGCATACTTGCATATATTGATAAGCGCGAGAGCCATGAGGGCCCCACCGATACCAAACCATAGGCCCATATACAGAAAGGGTCGCCGTACAAAGGCATTCGTAGCGCCAATGAGCTTAGTGACAATAATCTCTTCTCGACGGCTATCGATGGCGAGTTTGATGGTGTTACCAATCACTAATACGACGCCAATAGCCAATAGCGCAGTCAGTACCGCAGCTACTTGCTGGGCTAGGCCAATAATAGCGTGCAGTTTTTGTAGCCACTCTAAGTCAATTTTGGCGGTGGCAACATCTTCTAATGCAACAGCTTTCTTTCTTAGATTTTCTGCTTGATTTACGGTAAGTGATTGCTCACTCATTATGACGATGACCACGCCGGGTAATGGATTTTGTGGCAGGCTGTCAATAATCTCTGCAAAACCTTCCATTGCGTTAAAGCTGTCTTTGGCTTCTTGCGGTGATACATAGCGAGTACTGGTTACGCTGTCCCAGCCCGCGATTTGAGTGGCCAGCTTACGGCCTTGCGCATCGCTAATGCCGTTTTGAAGATAAAGACTCATCTGCACATGGTCATTCGCTTGGCCGGTCAGTTGAGCGACATTGGTAATGGCAATGTTCAACGCGGCAGGCAGGGTAATAGCAATGGCCAGTACTAACATAGTCAGCGCGCTTGATATGGGCGTGCTGATTAATCGCTTAATGCTTTGTGTCGCCACTAGGCGATGATGGCTTCGCCACGATTGGATTCGACTCGCGACAGAATGGTTTGAGGAATTGATTCCTTGTCCAGAGTCAGATCGGTTTTCACCTGTGCGTCGATTGGTTTTGGTTGATTTAAACATGGCTTAGTTATCGTCCATGTTAGTGTCGATAGTCGGTGTCAGCTTGGTCGCTCCATTACCGATTAAAGAGCCGTCTCGCAAAATCAGAGAGCGGTGATGCATTCTGGCGATCAACGCTAAATCATGAGTGGCGACCAATACCGTTACGCCAACTTGGTTGAACTCTTTAAACAGCTGCATAATTTCAGCACTGAGCGCAGGGTCTAAGTTACCGGTGGGTTCATCAGCAAGAAGAAAGGGAGGTTTGTTGACCACTGCGCGAGCAATACCAATTCGCTGTTGTTCACCGCCCGATAACATTTGCGGGTTCATTTTTTCTTTGTGCAGCAGCTTCACTTTATCCAGCGCACCGCGAACTCGACGGCCAATATCTCTGGGATGATACCCAGCCACAATTAATGGCAGCGCCACATTGTCGTAAACCGAGCGATCAAATAATAATTGGTGGTTTTGATGGACAACACCCATTTTGCGTCGCAGCAACGGAACATGTCGTTTAGAGAGCTTGGCAAGATTTTGATTGTCGATCCAGACTTCGCCTGCAGAGGCGCGCTCCATCAACATAATCAATTTGAGTAAGGTGCTTTTTCCTGCGCCAGAATGACCGGTTAAAAAAGCCATTTCGCCCGCGTCCAGCTCAAAGCTGACATCGGACAACGCCTCTTGACCTGAATCGTAGCGTTTAGTGACGCCATCAAAGCGTATCATTAGGCTTCCGTACCGCTAAAAATAGCGTTAACAAATTCATTTGCATCAAAGGGTCGCAGGTCATCGACTTGCTCGCCGACACCTATAAAGCGAATCGGTAATTGCAGTTTTTCACTAATCGCAAACAACACACCGCCTTTAGCTGTGCCATCCAATTTAGTGACGGCTAAACCAGTAACACCAATAATGGATTGAAATTTTTCAGCTTGTGCTACCGCGTTTTGACCGGTGGTGGCATCCAGCACCAAGAGAATCTCTTGTGGTGCGGCGGCATCGATTTTACCCATAACGCGAACCACTTTTTTCAACTCTTCCATTAAGTTGTCTTTATTGTGTAAGCGTCCAGCGGTATCGGCAATTAGCACGTCAGCGCCCTTAGATTTAGCCGACTGCAAGGCATCAAAGATAACCGAGGCGCTGTCTGCGCCAGTATGTTGCGCTACAACGGGTACATCATTGCGCTCGCCCCAAACTTGTAGTTGTTCAACGGCAGCGGCGCGATAGGTATCACCTGCAGCTAACATAACGGATAAGCCTTGTTGCTGAAAACGTTTGGCTAATTTGCCAATGGTGGTTGTTTTGCCGGCACCATTAACGCCAACCACTAAAATAACATACGGTGATTGTGTGCGGTCTATAACGAAGGGTTCATCACTAGGACTTAATGTAGCGGCCAGCTCAGCCTTAAGCTGTTCATAGAGTGCGTCTGAATTTAATAATGCCTCGCGTTCAATACTGTCGGCGAGATTTGCCATAATGCGAGTGGTAGTATCGATACCGACATCAGAGATCAGTAATTGTGTCTCAATTTCTTCGAGTAGCTCGTCATCAATTTCTTTTTTACCGAGTAATAAGCGGCCTAGGCCATCACCGAGTGAACTACTGGTTTTACTGAGTTTGCCTGATAGGCGTTGAAAAAAGCTTTTGGGTTTGGCTTCACTAATGGCTTTTGTTTCGCTAATGGCTTTTGTTTCGCTAATGGCTTCAGCTTCAGAGGTGCTTTGATGATCAGTGCCAGTTATATCGTCATTAATGGCATTATCGGTATCAGATACTGTATTGGAATCAACAGCTACCTCAGAAGAGGTATCTTGTTCGGGTGTATTCTTATTCCCGCGTTTAAGAAAGCCCAGCATAAATCGTCTCGTTTGTTCGTCTGTAGGGTGTAAATTGCGTGTCAGTATTATGAAAATTGGGTCGTAGAACGCTTATGTCGTTCTTCGAGCACTCTCGCGTATAATCCGCCTTCGCAATAATAGATATCCTATCACTTATCTTTTGTATCGATAGCTGTATCTCAAACATTTTATGATGTAATTTAAACGATATGAAACGTAAAACGCCTAAAAAATCGACACTCTCATCCATTCGTATTATTGCAGGCCAATGGCGTGGTCGAAAATTACCCGTTGCAGAAATTGAAGGCTTAAGGCCAACCGGTGATCGCATAAGAGAAACATTATTTAATTGGCTCGATGCCGATATTGATGGTGCGCGGTGTCTGGATTTATTTGCCGGTAGTGGCGTCTTGGGGTTTGAGGCTTTGTCACGTGGTGCTGGACAGGTTACAGCGCTGGATTCGAGCCGAGTTGCTGTGAATGCCTTAGAAGAAATGACGAAGTTACTGAATACGTCAGCATTGCAGGCCATGCAAATGGACGCCATACAATGGCTCAAATCGAAGCCAGCAGGGCCATTTGACCTTGTTTTTATTGACCCGCCTTTTCAGGCCGGTTTGCTTGATGAAACCTTGGCGCTATTAGCGGCTTCGAATTGCTTGGCAGCGGGGGCGCTCATTTATATTGAGCGAGATAGCAACGATGATCCGCCTCAATTGCCTCAAGGCTGGCAAATGCATAAAGATAAAGTGGCTGGCAGTGTGAGTTACGGGCTCTACACCGTTAATGCCTGATGCCAGCTATTAATTTAAGTGATTGAGCCTAAATCCATTAGCGTTTAAAATTCCATCTTCGCAAAGTAGGAATACTGTTGATATGAGTCGTGTTGTTTATCCAGGAACGTTTGATCCCATCACTAATGGTCATGTTGATCTCGTTGAACGAGCGTCAAAGTTATTTGATGGTGTTGTGGTGTGTGTAGCCGCAAGCAGCAAAAAAAAGCCCATGTTTACTACCGACGAACGTGTAGAGATGGCGAAGCTAGCGACTGCGCATATTCCGAATGTGACCGTAACGGGTTTTGATAAGCTATTAACGCACTTTCTTGAAGACCTTGGCGAGACAGTTGTGCTTAGGGGTTTAAGAGCCGTATCAGATTTCGAGTATGAATTTCAATTAGCGAATATGAATCGCGCCATTAAACACGATTTTGAAACCGTGTTTCTTACCCCGGGTGATCATCTCACCTATATCTCATCAACTTTAGTCAGAGAAATTGCTTCGCTGCACGGTGATGTTTCTAAGTTTGTACCCGCCCCAGTATTAGCCGCTATTAATAAAAAAATTAAAGGTTGATGTTTACATTGCAGGCTTATCGAAATGTCGTAGCGCTTTTATCTACGCTATGTTTTTTTATGCTCTTTGTATTATCGGGTTGTACACAAGATTCTTCTTCACAAGCTAGTGATGCTGTTAATGTCGGCAGTTCTGTAAGTGAAAGTCAGGATAAAGATTTAGCGCCCGAGCCCGAAAGTCAAA
>Ga0209304_1000485_pt1 | contig 27122 bp, 30 predicted proteins | sample COGITO_mtgs_1004_4_FD_184789 | JGI IMG/M metagenome (GOLD analysis project Ga0209304, IMG submission 184789) | Pelagic marine microbial communities from North Sea - COGITO_mtgs_100423 (SPAdes) (version 2) | ecosystem: Environmental > Aquatic > Marine > Epipelagic ...
GCAACACTGTCGTTTTTTGAAGGGGATAAAGGAGAACCTGCTGTCTTAGGCGGATTTCCGCAGAACCGCACCACCAGCACGAAGACAAAGCAAAGAGCAAAAAATAGAGATACGCGTTTTAGGTTCAAAAGAGGGGGCTTTGGTGCAAATTACTAAAAAACCTCTAATAGATCCATCTATTAAAGGCTTTTTTCTATGAAGTTCTATGAATTATCCTTTGCTGCCGTTATGAGTGCTAGTGTTTTCACCACCTGTTGCTTGGATGTCTTCAACAGCATTGGTGTTTTGGTCGTCGTCTAAAGCTTGTGGTGTGCAAGAAGATAAAAAAAGAGTCAGTGCAAATAGAGAGAAAATTACTTTTAAAGTTTTCATAATATAAATTTTAGGGTTAAGTTTTTTTTTGTGCCGTAATTACGGCATGGGTTTTGTAAAATAATTCACAATTAATCGCGTATTAATTGGACTTATAGGACTATCCTGATACAAATATAAAATTATATTTTCGAGTTAAATATATATTTTACAAGGTTTTAGTAACTGTCTTATACTTATTAGGGAAATCTTTATTTTGTATAGGGAAATTACTTTAATGTAAACATGGCACTGTCTGACAGTACTTTATTCATCGTGTTGATGTTGTCTATAAAGGTTTTCGTAAAGGGGATTTTATGTTGATTTTTAATAATGCACATCGATTTTCCAAAATGAACTCTGGAAATGCTGTCTATATTAATAATGTAACTTTTATGTATTCTGTAAAAATTTTCAGGCAGTGATTGCTCAAAAACTTTCAGAGTTTTATAGGAATTGATCACTTTGCCATCGTTCATAAAAAAGTCGGTTGTATTGTTATCGGCTTTTAGATAAAGAATGTTAGAAATGTCTAAGTAATGAAAATCTTTATTTGATTTTAAGCAAAGAGATTCAGCTTTTTTTGTAGGGATCTTTTCAAGAATTGACAAAAGATTCTTTCTAATCGTGTACTCGGTCAATGGTTTTAATAGGTAAAGCGAGAAATTATATTGAAAAGCATCATACGCACTTTCTTTGGTTGTAGCGAGTGCTATAAGTTTGGGCATGTCTTTTACATACTGGGATATTTCATAAAAAAACTCCAGAAAATTAATTTTAACGGATTCAATGTTTATGAAAATAATCTTGGGCTTGATTTCTAAAATCATATTTAAGGCTGTTTCTTGTTCTTCACCCACATAATTAAATGAGGTTTGGTCAAAATCGTTCCCCACGGTTAGTATAAGATCAACCATGCTTTTATCATCTTCAATAACTAAACATTCTATTGCCATAACTTTAACATGCAATTTAATCACTCAAAATGAAATAAGCATTCAATTATGCCTTACAAAAAGTAAGGGAAAACCTTACTTTTTGTAAATCGTTAAAAAGCCTTATTTGTGCTAAAAATAAATGTTGTAATTAACGCCTTTTCTCGAAGAGGTTTCTAATTTTACATAAGCCTTTTTAAGTTCTAATAACATTCCGATTGTATATTTTTAGTTGTTTGAATTAGTCAAAAACACCTTTTTAAAGCAAAAATCAACTACCGCAAAACGTCAGTTTTTAGATTTTGACGCTCTGCCCATTCCGTCCATGAGCCGTCATAAATAGTCCTGCTTTTATTAAATGCAATCACATTGGCGAGCATCACAATACAAGCGGTAAGCCCAGAGCCACAACTAAAAACCAATTCTTTTTGGTCGTCACATTTTCTGTTAAACACTGTTTGTAATTCAGATGCGGTTTTGAATTTCCCATTCGCAAGCACTTCACCATAAGGAATATTAATCGAGTCAGGGATGTGTCCGCTTTTCAAATGTTTTCGAGGTTCATCAGCACTGCCATTAAATCGTCCTTCTGAACGCGCATCCACAATAGTGAATGTTTTTGTGTGTACATTGTCGAATACATCTTGATAGTTTTTGATATATTTAGTTTGAAGTGCCGCTTTAAAATCGCCAAGTTCATGGTGTTTAGGTCTTCTGGTTTCTGTTGAATAACCACTATCAATCCAAGCGGGAAGTCCACCGTCTAACACAGAGATTTCGTGATGCCCCATCAACTTAAATAGCCACCAAACGCGTGGACTCGAATAGATTCCTAAAGAATCAAACACCACAATTTTTGAATTCCGACGGATGCCTAATTTTTGGCATTCAGTCTCAAACTGTGTTTCATTTGGGAGAGTATTGGGAAGTGAACTGTTAGGGTCAGAAAAGTTATTTTTGAGATCAAAGTAGCGCGCTCCTAGAATGGTTTTTAAATGAATGTGTGCAATATTCCCTTCAGCAGTCGTTTGAAGACTCGCATCCAGTACAATTAAATCGGGGTGATTCAAGTTCTGATGCAACCATTCGATGGATACGATTTCGTTCATTTTGGGAATTCAGTTAAAATTCAATTCCGGGTAAATTATGAGTGGTTCTTTTTAAATTTTTGTTATGAGTTAGCAACAAGTTTACTTGATTATCTAGCTTATTCTAGATTTTTCCATGCAGCTAAATCGTCTTTTTTAATTTGCAAAACACCATATAAAACAGCGATACCTATAAGTCCAATAAATGATTGTCCAATGTTCAGTCCAATGCTAACATTAATGAATGACGCAGCAATACTATTTGAAACAAATCCCCAAAACCCAATTTTTTTCCATTTAAATAAAAGGATAGCAAAAATCACATTCCCTATTCCCAGTACAGCTAAAAGAATCAACATTGAACTAGATATTCCATCAGGGTAACTTTGAGCCACCTTATTACCAGCAAAAAGATATACAAGAGATGAAAGTGAAGATCCAATAATGATTAAAATTAACCAAGCAGTTACGCATCCATGTCTTTGTTTTGGATTGTTTTTATTTTCATTTAAATTTTCCATGTTTTATTTTTTAATTTTAGTTGCGTTATTGATACATTACATTATTTAACCACTTGCTTTATAAGAGTGTTTCCGTTTTTTAAACGCATTTTAACTAGGTACATACCATTGCTAAATGTTGAAAAATCAATTTTTGTTGCATTCATTTTTTCTTCCATATTTAGAGTGAGTAGTTCTTGTCCCAATGGATTGATAACCACCACATCAAGTAGATCTAATCCATCTGTTACGATGGTTAAAGCATCGATAACTGGATTTGGAAACAGTTTGGTTCTAGTATTAAATTCTCGGTCGTTTACTCCAAGTATCGATGAATGTTCTACGAGATAATACAATGTATTGGCTTGGTTTAAATCATTCCATTCTCCAGCATTACCATTTGGCCATGCCTCCAAAGAGAGGCCAAGTGCATCTTGGTTATTATTGTAATCGTCAGGTTCAGAAGATCCAGCAGATCCCCAATGATTATAAAGCCCATTTACAGCATTTCCAGAAGTTGTGCCCATCCAAAACTGAGTACTGCTAGCGTCGTTGTTGCCATTCAAAACCCAGTTGCCCTCAGTAGTTATATCATTTCCTCCAATCCAAACATAAGCTTTGCCACCGCCATCTTGTGCAGTTGTACTGCTTAAAGTGATGCTCGTATTTGAATTTAGCGCTGTATAAATGGCACTCTGTTCAGAAGCATTATTAATTTCTGCCAAAACACCACCTCTTTGTACTGCACAACTCGCTGCATCAGCCCAATTTTTAGGTTCTTTAATGACTTCATACGTTTGTCCATTATATACAAATGAGTCCACATTTGAGCTGTTTGCACATTGTCCGGTTGCTAAATAATGTCCCATGACAGAGGAGAGTATTATCATTGCTACTATTTTTGTTTTCATAATATTTGATTTTAAGGTTTATTTTAATGTCATAATTGCATGTTGGTTTCTATACTCAAATAGCTCCCAATAGATCCCACTTTAGGGTTAATAGTTACAGTCAAATAATCGCTTACACAGTTTTTTATTTGTTTTGAAGAATTGGATTTGGGGTCTAAGTCTGCTATAAATGTAGTAAAAAAATAATTACCACAAAAAAAACGCTTGCAATTGCTGCAAGCGTTTTTAAAAATTGAGTTAAAATTCACAAGGCAACTGAGAATCTTTTAAAAGAAACGTTGTGCCCACTTGTCGATGACAAGCTCGTAAATTTAGTTTTTTGGTCTGTAGATCGCACCCGTTGCAAAATCAACGATTGTTCCTGGCCAAAAAAGTAAAAGATCGGCAATTAATGCACCTACTCTAATTTCTCTTTGTTCTTCACCTGCAGCAGGCTTTGTTTTTTGATGTGCCGTTACTTTTCCGCCAAAAACGGTAGCACAACTTGTCATCATTAGTGCAACGAGTCCGATTGCAGCAACATTTTTCATTTTTTTCATTTCAATGTAATTTAATAGTTATGGTTAAAATTGTTTTAATTCTGTTTTGGATACCCGATCATGAATCCCCATGGGTATAAATAAATAGGAGAAGAAATCAATAGGGATTAAGCGACATAGGGTTCTTATAAGGATGCTTGAAAATTTAGGTTTTTCATCCGTGCCGCAGTTTACGACTTTTGATTTGGTGATCATTTTACCAACGGTTTGCCCTGTAGTCCACTCCATAATGAAATAATACAGGTAGTACAGTGGGATCATGACATATTTCAAATATTCCTCTGCAACATAGTCCTTTAATAGGGCTGAAAAAATTATTACGACCACAAAAAACAGTGCAGAGTCAATAAGGAAATTGTATAAACGGACGCGTTTTTTCATAACTTTCAAATTATAGTTAGGTACTCATTTAGGTTTTTGAATGTTCAAAACGATCTGTAGCAGAGCTATAGGACTAGGTTTAAACTTATAAAATGAGGACTACTGATTAACTGTAATTCATAAAGAATGACAGTTAGTTAAATTGGTTATAATATTTCATAAATATAATAAAAAAATCAATCAAAAAAAAACGCTTGCAAATTATGCAAGCGTTTTATAAGTAAGTAAAAGAAGGAGTGATTAAATCTTAGCAGACTTTACCGTTTTAATGATACGTCCTGCAATCTTATAAGGATCTCCATTTGAAGCCGGTCTTCTGTCTTCTAACCAGCCTTTCCAGCCTTTTTCAACAGCAATAATTGGAATACGAATTGAAGCGCCTCTATCTGAAACTCCCCAAGAGAAATCGGTGATTGCAGCCGTTTCGTGTAAACCAGTTAAACGTTGGTCGTTAAACTCACCATAAACTTCGATATGTTCTTTTACAACAGGTCTAAATGCTTCACAAATTTTAGCATATACCTCTTTATCTCCACAAGTTCTTAAAATTGTATTTGAGAAGTTTGCATGCATTCCGGAACCATTCCAATCCATGTCTTTTCCTAATGGTTTTGGATGGTAATCAATATAGTAACCATACTTTTCTGTTAAACGATCTAGTAAGTAACGAGCAATCCAAATTTCATCACCCGCTTGTTTAGCTCCTTTAGCAAACAATTGGAATTCCCATTGTCCGGATGCTACTTCTTGATTTATTCCTTCAAAATTTAAGCCAGCATCAATACATAAATCAGCATGTTCTTCGACTAAATTTCTTCCGTGTGTATGTAATCCACCAACTGAACAATAGTACATTCCTTGTGGTGCAGGGTAGCCTCCAATTGGGAATCCTAATGGCAATTGTGTTTTTGTATCCATGATAAAATACTCTTGCTCAAAACCAAACCAGAAATCATTGTCTTCATCCTCAATAGTAGCTCTGCCGTTAGAAACGTGAGGCGTACCATCTGCATTCAAAACTTCAGTCATGACCAAAAAACCATTAATTCTTGCAGGATCTGGATAGATTGCAACCGGTTTTAACAAACAATCAGAAGCACCACCAGAGGCTTGCCTTGTTGATGAACCATCAAAAGACCAATTCTCTAATTCCTCTATAGTTCCCTGAAAGTTTTCATGTTCTTCAACTTTAGTTTTACTTCTCATATTCTGAGTTGGATAATATCCATCTAACCAAATATATTCTAATTTAATTTTTGCCATAATTTTTTAAATGTTTAAAATAATCACAACAAATATAAAACTAATGATAGTTACTCTATTTTTTTAAGGGTAGATTTTATTAACACTTATATATTTTTATTGAATACCCTATATTTTTAAGGGTTTCATTATATTTTTCATATTTTAAGACTAGATAAATTTTATATTTGTTAATAAATATTTTGCCGAACGCTTATTTCTGCCGCTAATATTTTATTTTTGTACTAAGATTTTCACTTAAAACCAGTTACTTATGTCAACACTTAGATTTCATGCTCTCAAACAGTCTTTAGACCGCCCCCCAACCTTAGTTGCTAAAGAAGCCAAACAATCCGAAATTTTCGGAGCCAATGTTTTTGGATTTAAAACCATGCGTCAATTTTTGACCAAAGAAGCGCTGAACAGTCTTATGTTGGCAATTAATAAAGGAGATAAAATCAACCGTCCCATCGCCGATCAGATTGCCTCTTCTATGAAAGATTGGGCCATGGCCAAAGGCGTCACACATTATACACACTGGTTTCAACCTTTGACAGGAGCTACTGCCGAAAAACACGATGCCTTTTTTGAAACCCTAGGCAATGGCGAATCCCTTGAGCGTTTTGAAGGAAATCAACTCGTTCAACAAGAACCAGACGCATCTTCCTTTCCTAATGGAGGCATTCGAAATACGTTTGAAGCCCGTGGTTATACCGCTTGGGACCCAACCTCTCCAGCCTTTATTTTTGGAACCACACTTTGTATTCCGACTGTTTTTGTAGCGTACACAGGAGAAGCTTTGGATTATAAAACACCTTTATTACGCGCACTGAATGCCGTCGATCATGCAGCGACTGACGTCGCTCGTTATTTTGATAAAACGGTCAAAAAAGTAACTGCCTCTTTAGGATGGGAACAAGAATATTTTTTGATTGATAAAGCTTTAGTGGCCTCTCGTCCAGATATAGAAATGACGGGGCGTACACTTTTAGGACATAGCTCTGCAAAAGATCAACAACTGGATGACCATTATTTTGGAACCATCCCAGCACGTGCCTTAAACTTTATGCGTGACTTAGAAACAGAATCTATGTTGCTAGGTATTCCCGTAAAAACACGCCATAATGAAGTTGCACCCAACCAATTTGAGTTGGCACCCATTTATGAAGAAGCTAACTTAGCAGTTGACCACAACTCACTAGTCATGGACGTCATGCAAAAAGTTGCCGACCGTCATCATTTTAAAGTCCTATTTCATGAAAAGCCATTTGCTGGTGTCAATGGATCTGGGAAACATAACAACTGGAGTTTAAGCACCGATACAGGAATTAATTTATTAGCCCCTGGAAAAACGCCGATGAGCAATTTGCAGTTTCTTACATTTTTTGTCAATACCATTAAAGCGGTTCACGACAATGAAGAATTGCTTCGCGCATCGATTGCTTCAGCCACCAACGACCACCGTCTTGGAGCCAATGAAGCACCGCCAGCAATTATGTCTGTATTTATAGGAGCCCAACTTTCTAAAGTACTTCATGAATTGGAAGGAGTCACCAAAGGAAAATTATCTCCAGAAGAAAAAACAGATTTAAAACTGAATGTAGTTGGAAAAATCCCTGAGATTTTATTAGATAATACCGATCGGAATCGAACCTCTTCATTTGCGTTTACTGGTAATAAATTCGAATTTCGTGCCGTAGGTTCCACCGCTAATTGCGCCAATCCGATGACCGTTTTAAATTCGATTGTGGCACGTCAACTCATTGATTTTAAATCCGAAGCAGATGCGCTCATTGCAACAAAAGGATTGAAAAAAGATGAAGCCATATTTAATGTTTTAAGAGAATACATTAAAACCTCTCGAAATATTCTTTTTGAAGGAAATGGGTATGGCGATGACTGGCAAGCTGAAGCCGAAAAAAGAGGTTTGAGTAATAATAAAAATACGCCAGAGGCACTTAAAATCAAAATTGATCCTAAAACCATCGCACTTTATGAAGGCTTAAATGTCATGAATAAGGTCGAGATCGAAGCACGTTACGAGATAGAAATTGAAGAATACGTACATATTATTCAAATCGAAGGGCGAACCTTAGGAGATATAGCCCGAAATCATGTGATTCCAACAGCGGTTAAATATCAAAATATTCTGATTGATAATGTCAAAGGACTAAAAGATATTTTCGGTAAAGACTTTAAGAAATATGCCAGCGAACAGTTGGTGTTAATTGCAGATATATCCCAACGAATCGAAGCGATTAACTCGGGTGTAACCACCATGACCAACGCGCGTAAAAAAGCCAATACTGTTAAAGATACGACCAAAAAAGCAGCGATTTATTGTAACCAAGTGAAGCCACTGTTTGATGATATTCGATACCATTGTGACAAGTTAGAACTCTTGATCGATGACGAATTATGGCCGTTAGCCAAGTACCGTGAATTGCTTTTTACGAAGTAAGACAAATGAGTATTAAGTAGGGAGTACAAAGTATTGAGAAAAAAGAGAAGAGAGTATAGAAAAATGAGTATTAAGTATAAAGTAACAAAGTATTAAGAATTAAAACGAAAGCTAAGTGTTCTCAGTATTGGGTCTCAAGGGGCTTAAGCCCCTTGTTATGCGTGTAGTCTTCTTTGTGTTTTACATTGTTAAAGCGCGGCAATCTGTTTTATGAGAACAGACTATTTCGAATATCTAACATCACACTGAGCCTGTCGAAGTTAGGCGCAGTCGAAGTGCAGAAAACTAAAAAAAAATTATGAGCAAAGAATTAAGTTACTACTCATATTGCATCCTGCATCTTGACTCTTTTTTCTTTCCTCTCTATTCTATTCTCTTTACTCTATTTTCTTTTCTCTTTAGCCTTTTTCTTAAATACTTTCTTATTTTTGCATAACAAATAATTTTTATGGGCAACGAGATAAGTAAACGCTATGCACAACGAGGGGTTTCGGCATCCAAAGAAGATGTACATAACGCGATTAAAAATATAGACAAAGGATTGTTCCCACAAGCCTTTTGTAAAATTGTGCCCGATCATTTAACAAACGACGAAGATTATTGTCTCATTATGCACGCCGATGGTGCGGGGACCAAAAGTTCTTTAGCCTATATGTATTGGAAAGAAACCGGTGATATTTCGGTTTGGAAAGGCATCGCTCAAGATGCGCTCATTATGAATATCGATGATTTGTTATGTGTCGGTGCTACCGATCATATCATGCTATCTTCCACTATAGGACGTAATAAAAATGTCATTCCAGGCGGGGTGCTTTCAGCCATTATCAATGGTACTGAAGAACTCATAGAAGACCTTAAGGGGTTTGGAGTGACCATTCACGCTACTGGTGGTGAAACAGCAGATGTTGGAGATTTGGTCAGAACTATCATTGTCGATTCCACAGTGACTGCCAGAATGCCCCGAAACAAAGTTATTGACAATGCGAATATACAGCCCGGCGATGTGATTGTTGGTCTGGCTTCTTTTGGTCAAGCAACCTATGAAACAACCTATAATGGAGGCATGGGAAGTAATGGATTGACTTCTGCAAGGCATGATGTATTTGGACACTATTTAGCAGACAAATATCCCGAAAGTTATGATGCGGCGGTTCCTAAAGAATTGGTGTATTCTGGACAGGTAAAGTTAACCGATGCCGTTGAAGATTCTCCTATTGATGCAGGGAAGTTAGTATTGTCGCCAACACGAACCTATGCACCGATTATCAAAACAATTTTAGAGCGTTATACTTCCGATTCAATTCACGGAATGGTGCATTGTAGTGGAGGAGCTCAAACTAAAATTCTTCATTTTGTAGAAGACTTACATATTATTAAAGACAATATGTTTGCAGTGCCACCACTGTTTAAGCTGATACAAGAACAATCCAATACCGATTGGAAAGAAATGTATCAAGTATTTAATTGTGGCCACCGCATGGAACTCTATGTACAACCTGACATTGCAGATGCCATTATAGCCATCTCAAAATCATACAATGTGGACGCTCAAATAATAGGTCGTGTTGAAGCTGCAGACACCAAAAAACTGACCATTCAAAGTGCGTTTGGGACGTTTGAGTATTAGGGACGCAATTCAACCCCTCTGAATCCATAAAAAACAGTACTTTTGCAACATAATTCTCCAAGTAGATGTTAGAAAAAATACAAATAGTTAAGCAACGTTTCGATGAAATAAATGATTTGATCATCCAGCCGGATATTATATCGGATCAGAAACGCTATGTGCAGCTAAATAAAGAATACAAAGATTTAAAAAAGATGGTTGACAAAGGTCTTGTTTATGAGGCCTTAATGTCTAATGTCGAAGAAGCTCAAGAAATCATATCGGATGGGAGTGATGCTGAAATGGTTGAAATGGCCAAGATGCAAATGGAAGAAGCCAAGGCTCAAATTCCTGCCCTTGAAGAAGAAATGAGAGTGCTTTTAATTCCAAAAGATCCAGATGACGCTAAAAATGTAGTGATGGAAATTCGTGCTGGAGCCGGTGGAGATGAAGCCAGTATTTTTGCTGGAGACCTGCATCGTATGTACACAAAATATTGTGAGTCTAAAGGTTGGAGAGTTGATATTGTAGATTTTAACCACGGAACATCCGGCGGTTTTAAAGAAGTTATTTTTGAAGTCAGCGGTGAAGATGTATATGGCACTCTAAAATTTGAAGCAGGCGTACACCGTGTGCAACGTGTACCACAAACAGAAACCCAAGGACGTGTGCATACAAGTGCAGCCTCCGTGATTGTATTGCCAGAAGCAGAAGAATTTGATGTACAACTCGACATGACAGAAGTCAGAATTGAGCGTACCACTTCTACAGGGCCTGGGGGTCAGTCGGTTAATACCACCTATTCAGCGATCAAATTACACCACGAACCAACGGGTATGATTGTAAGTTGTCAAGATCAAAAATCATCTCATAAAAATTTAGAAAAAGCACTGAAAGTATTAAGGTCTCGTTTGTATGAAATGGAATTGGCTAAAAAACAAGCCGCAGATTCTGAGAAACGAATGAGCATGGTATCTTCAGGGGATCGAAGTGCCAAAATTAGAACTTACAACTATCCGCAAGGACGCGTTACTGAACACCGTATTGGATTGACATTGTATGATTTGTCAAACATTATTAACGGCGATATCCAGAAAATCATCAGTGAACTCATGATGGCAGAAAACACCGAAAAACTCAAAGCAGATACTGGCGCAATCTAATTGTATATGACGACTCAAACACTTGTTTCTGAAATCAAAAAAAAGCAATCCTTTCTTTGTATCGGGTTGGACGTCGATTTGTCTAAAATACCAACTCATTTATTAGAATTAGAAGACCCTATTTTTGAGTTTAATAAAGCAATTATAGATGCTACCCATCAGTTGTGTGTGGCTTATAAACCGAATACGGCGTTTTATGAAGCCTATGGCTTAAAAGGTTGGAAGTCGCTTCAAAAAACAATTACCTATCTGAATACGAATTACCCTGAGATTTTTACAATTGCCGACGCCAAACGCGGCGATATTGGAAATACTAGCAGCATGTACGCCAAGGCCTTTTTTGAAGATTTAGCGTTTGACAGTGTCACAGTTGCACCTTATATGGGCAAAGATTCGATTGAACCTTTTTTAGAATTTCAAGATAAGCATACCATTATGCTGGCCTTAACATCCAATGCCGGTGCTTATGATTTTCAAACGCTTACAACAGATGGGAAACCGCTTTATCAATCCGTACTAGAAACCTCAAAAGGGTGGAAGAACTCCAAAAACTTAATGTATGTAGTGGGTGCGACCAAAGCATCTTATTTTGCTGAAATCAGAAAGATAGTCCCCAATAGTTTTTTATTAGTACCAGGCGTTGGTGCGCAAGGCGGTAGTTTGGCTGAGGTCTGCAAATACGGAATGAATTCTGATATTGGACTTTTAGTAAATTCTTCCAGAGGGATTATTTATGCGTGTTCGGATCGTGACTTTGCGACACAAGCAGCTCAAAAAGCGAAAACCCTACAATTGGAAATGGCAGCCTTAATGCCTGAAAATTAAACACAAACTTTCTTAAATAGTCAGCATCCAAGTTTTCTGAAGTTTCTTGAATTTTTTTAATTCTCTATTGAGAATGGACATAAACTCACGCCCATCACTATTGCATTTTTCCAAACGACGGCAGTTGACAAACAATCCGTTGGTGAGCCATTTTAAGGTTTCGGCATGCTTATGTTTCTGTTCTGAAAACGGCTCTTGTGCGGCTTTCATAATCTCAGGGGCTAATGAATCTGATTGACGAATGATATCGCCTGAAAAATAGATGTTGGTATCTTCGCGTCCGTTGGATTTCAAAACTGAAAGATCGGCTCTCAAATAATCTGAGATTACTTTAGAAAGAGATCCTATTTCCACTGCTTTTTTATAAAAAGCTGTATTCAATTCTGAAGAACTTTGAAACGTCATAATTAAAATAATAATTACCTCAAAATTAGAGCAAAAAAGAGGAGTCTATATTTAATATTTAAAGTAATATGTGTTTATTTATTTAATTTTTAATATTTTTATCAGAAATACTTTAAATATGAAGTTAGATGCTTTACATTCCAAAATTTTAGAACAACTGCAATGCAATGCACGCGTTTCTAATACATCCATCGCCAACCAAGTTGGAATAACGTCCCCTGCGGTTACAGAACGTATCAAAAAATTGGAAGATGCAGGTATTATAGATGGCTATTATGCCAAAGTCTCTCATTTTGAGTTAGGCTATGATTTCAGAGCCCTGATTACTGTCCGGGCATTTATGGGACGACTTCAACCCTTTTTACACAAAGTGAAAACCTTGGACGAAGTCATTAACTGTTACCGCATTACTGGAAATGAAAACATTGTGATGGAAGTGGTGCTTCAAAATCAACGTCACCTCGAAAAACTGATTGACCAACTGATTACATACGGAGAAACCAAAACTCAAATTATTCTCTCAAATGTGGTGTCAAATCGTCCCATATTAAAAAAGTAATTGTATTTTTATACATAAACAAACAATAAAAACACACCCAGATGAAAACAAAATCTATTTTTTTCAGTGCAGTAGCACTCTTAATTTTTGTAGGTTGTCAATCTCAAAAACGACCTTTAAAAGCACAGTCGGAATTTCAAACACAACAAAACAGCTTTTTTAAAGACGCCTCTAAATCGCCCTTAAAATCCAAAGATTTAAAAGCGTTTGAAGGGCTTGTGTTTTTCCCAATTGATTCTCTGTTTGTTGTAGAAGCGCAGTTGAAGCGCACGCCAAACACGCCTTTTTTTGATATGAAAACTACCACTAAGCGAGTGACCAAAGAACGCATTTTTGGAATTTTGTCGTTCACTATTAATAAGGAGTCTTATAAATTAAATGTATATCAAGGCGCACCAGACCCAGATGATGAAGCTGATTCAGACTATTTGTTTCTTCCTTTTTTGGATGACACAAACGGAACGGAAACCTATGGTGGTGGGCGCTATATTGATTTAACTATTCCTGAAGGAAACCAGTTGACAATTGATTTTAATAAATCTTACAATCCCTACTGTGCGTACAATGAAAAATACTCTTGCCCAATTGTGCCGAGAGAAAATTACCTTCCTCTAAAAATGAATGCAGGTGTCAAACGCTTTAAAGATCATTAAAAACTTTTGGAGATAAAAAGTCCTATAAATACGGCTGCAAGTCCAAGTCCAATAGAACCCAAGGTATAGATGAAAAAGCTGGTAAAATCACCTTCTTTTAGAAACACTTGATTTTCATACGCAAAGGCTGAAAAGGTGGTGAAACCACCACAAAATCCGGTGATTAAAAGCAAGGTTTGATTCTCGGAGAGACTGCTGTTTTTTAAGGCAACCCCCATCAAGATTCCGATGAGCAGACTGCCTAACAAGTTTACAGAAAAAGTACCCCAAGGAAACCCTGAAGCGGAAGTCTTTAAAAATTTTCCGACCAGATATCGCAGTGCACTTCCAACGCCACCGCCTATAAAGACTAATAAAACTTGCTTCATGTGTTTTTATTTATTGTTTTTTAAGGTCACACTTCGACTGCGCTCAGTGCAAGTATGTTACATCCATCTGATTATTTCCCTGGGTATCAATATTAAGTGATGGATGGTTCATTTATTTATACTTTCCGCTAAATTAAAAATAGATTTCTTAGTAACAACCAAAAATGATTTTTATTAGTTAATGAAAATACATTATATTCGTGGATATTTGAATTATCTCTCAAACAAACTATTAAACTTAAAATTAAAATCAAATGAAACTATTATCTAAAATCGCATTGTGCTCGATTGTATTAGCTCAATTTTTTTGGTCTTGCAAAACTGAGAACAACTCAGAAGTTATGGATTCCAACTTCATCACAGTAAGTGCTGAAGAAAATTTTCCTGTCATGGTCGAGCAATTTGCAGACCTAAAAGTATTACGTTATCAAATCCCAGGGTGGGAAAATTTAACATTGAAAGAACAAAAACTTGTTTACTATTTAACCAAAGCAGGTTTGTCAGGTCGTGACATTATGTGGGATCAAAATTACCGACATAATTTAACCATTCGTACCGCCCTCGAAAGTGTTTATACTAATTTTAAGGGGGATAAAACCACAGCAGATTGGATGGCTTTTGAAGTTTATATGAAACGTGTTTGGTTCAGTAACGGAATTCATCACCATTATAGCAATGCAAAAATGAAACCTGATTTTTCTTCGGAATATCTAACCTCTATTTTAGCCGAATCAAATACGGTTTTAAAAGGCGAAGCTTTTGAAGTGATTTTTAATGATGTAGATGCTAAGAAAGTAAATCAAGCCAAAGGGGTAGACAACGTAGCAGCTTCTGCTGTTAACTTCTACGGACCTGGTGTGACAAACGCAGATGTAGAATCGTTTTATTCTAAAATAAAATCTCCAAATCCTAAAAAGCCTTTATCTCATGGTTTAAATTCACAGCTTGTAAAAGTCAATGGTGAGTTACAAGAACGTGTGTATAAATCTGGTGGATTGTATGGTGCAGCAATTGATGAAATTGTCAAGTGGTTAGAATTGGCCAAAGGGGTTGCAGAGAATCAAGCACAAGGCGATGCTTTAGGGTTGCTCATAAAATATTACAATACAGGCGATTTACAAACATGGGACGATTATAATGTGGCATGGACTGCCGCAACGGAAGGTAATATTGATTATATCAATAGTTTCATCGAAGTTTATAACGATCCTTTAGGGTACAGAGGTTCTTACGAAACAATTGTTCAAATTAAAGATTTCGACATGTCTGCAAAAATGGAAGTCTTGTCTAAAAACGCACAATGGTTTGAGGACAACTCACCGTTATTTCCAGAACATAAAAAGGAAAATGTTGTAGGCGTGAGCTATAAAACGGTCAATGTTGCAGGAGAAGCAGGAGATGCTTCGCCAACGACTCCGATTGGGGTGAACCTTCCAAATGCGAACTGGATTCGTGCTGAGGTTGGAAGTAAGTCCGTTTCTTTAGGAAACATCACAAATGCGTATAACAATTCTGGAAGTTCTGGAAGACTTAAAGAATTTGTACATGACGATGAAGAATATGAGCTAGAGAAAAAATACGGTCAACTAGGCGATAAGCTACACACGGCACTTCACGAAGTTGTGGGGCATGCATCGGGACAATTAAACCCAGGTGTTGGTGAAACCAAAGAAACCTTAAAAAACTATGCGTCCACATTAGAAGAAGGACGTGCTGATTTAGTAGGTCTTTATTACTTATACAATCCAAAACTACAAGAGTTAGGGTTGGTTGAGGATTGGAAAGCTGTTGGAATGGCGGCTTTTGATGGCTATATCAGAAATGGTTTAATGACTCAACTGATTCGTTTAAACCTAGGAGATGATGTAGAAGAAGCGCACATGAGAAACCGTCAGTGGGTGAGTGCTTGGGCGTATGAAAAAGGACTTAAGGACAATGTGATTGAAAAAGTAACCCGTGATGGGAAGACGTATTTCAATATCAATGATTATGAAAAACTACACGATTTATTCGGTCAGTTATTGCGTGAAACTCAGCGTATCAAATCTGAAGGTGATTTTGCAGCAGTGCAAGACTTAGTAGAAGGGTATGGCGTGAAAGTGAACCAAGTGATCCATGCAGAAGTTTTAGAGCGTAACAAACAATTTAAATCCGCAGCCTATGGTGGTTTTGTGAATCCAGTGTTGGTGCCACAAACAGATGCCGAGGGTGCGATTACTTCAATTGAGGTAAAGTATGTAGAGAGTTTTGTAGGTCAGATGTTGTATTACTCTGAGAACTACGGCTTTTTGCCAGAAGTCAACTAAGGAGATTTAATTCAATACTATTGAAAAGTCACTTATCTTAAAAGGTAAGTGGCTTTTTTTAGTAGCCTAAAATAAATTTGATAGCAGCAATGCCTGTAATAAAACCAAGAAAAGCCAACAAAACCCATAAACTTCCTTTGTAATATTTTTGATGAAGGTTAAAATCTTTGCGGTAAGCATAGATGATAACACCCATAAAAACAATTGCAAATAGGATTCCGAAAGTAAGTTGTCCTTGACTGAACATAATTGTGTATTTTTAGGCTTATAAATTCAGTCAAATTTATAAAAAATTATAAGAATCACAGCATGTTTGATCCCTCTTCTTTGAGGCGTTAAAATGTATAACACACACACATATGAAATCTAAAATAAAAGCAGTTCAAGAATTCCACGAAGCCTTCAAAATTGGCTATAGTACCATTCAAAAAGCCGATTTAGGCACTGCGAAAAACACCCTTCGTTTTGATCTAATGAAAGAAGAAAATGAAGAATATTTAGAAGCTGCCAATAACAACGATATGGTAGAGGTTGCCGATGCCTTAGGGGATATGCTTTATATTCTTTGTGGGACAATTATTGAGCATGGAATGCAGCACAAAATAGAAGCTGTTTTTGAGGAAATTCAACGCAGCAATATGAGTAAATTAGGCGAGGATGGTCAACCTATTTACCGCGAAGACGGAAAAGTACTGAAAGGTCCTCATTATTTTAAGCCCAATATCCAAGAGATTTTGGAGTCTTAGAATTTATACGTTTACAGTCCAGCCAAATAAATCTTCCGCTTTGTTTGTTTGAATGTCCATGATGCGTTTTTTTAATTGCAACGCCACTGGGTTTTCAAGTTCTGGCAAGTCATAATCGGTATCTTTAAATCCAAAAGTCGCAATTGGAGAAATAACGGCGGCCGTTCCTGCACCAAACATTTCTTTTAAACTGCCGTTTTTAGAGGCTTCGACAATTTCGGTGACGGTGAATTTTCGGACTTCAACCTTAATACCTTCGTCTTTGGCAATGTCAAGAATACTTTTTCTTGTGATGCCATCCAAAATTCGGTCACTCGTTGGTCCTGTGATAAGCGTATCGTTAATTCGAACAAATATATTCATCGCGCCTGCTTCTTCAATATATTCATGCGTATTGTCATCCGTCCAAATCACTTGGTCATACCCTTTGTCAATCGCTAATTGCGTGGGGTAAAACTGCCCAGCATAATTACCACCTGCCTTTGCATATCCTACACCTCCATTTGCAGAACGGGAATAATTTTGTTCAATAAGTACTTTAACTTTTCCTGCAAAATAGGCTCCCGAAGGGGCTGTGCAAATCATAAATTTATAAGCATCTGCTGGAGAGGCATGGAAGCCTTCGCCTGTAGCAAAAATGATAGGTCTGATGTATAGTGAGCTTCCGTCCTGTGTAGGAATCCATTGTTCGTCCACCTTAAGCAATGCTTTTAAGCCTTCCATAAATACCGCTTCTGGTAATTCGGGAATTGACAAACGTTTGGCAGAAATATTAAAACGTTTAAAGTTTTCATCCGGACGAAACAACCATGTTTTTTTGTCCGTGTCTTTATAAGCCTTCATTCCTTCAAAAATAGATTGTCCGTAATGAAAAATCTTTGCAGAAGGCATTAATGAAATCGGTTGAAAAGGTACAATTTCAGGAGTGCTCCAGGCACCATTCTTATAATCACAGACCAACATATGGTCAGAAAAAACGGTTCCAAATCCAAGATTTTTAAAATCAATGCTATCGATTTTTGATGTGGTTGTAGGAGTTACTTTGATTGTATTCATTTGTTGGCTTTAAACATTTCGTGCCTACAAATTTACAGAAATAAATGTTTCGACAATATCATTCTTTCAAAACTTCTTATATTTATGCGTTATTTAAAATTTAAACCAAACAAATGAAAAACAACCTTCTAATATTTATAGCAATCCTCTCATTACATTCCTGTAAGCAAAAGGCAGAACCGGCACAGTCCCCCATACAAGTGGACTCGACCGTCTATGAGGAGTACGGCGCTGCTTTGGATGCACAATCGGTACTTCCAATGAACGAATTAGCAACTTCATTTTTAACGATGAAAAAAACAGATACTTTGTTCACGAAAGTACAGGGGACAATCAAAGAAGTATGTGCCAAAAAAGGTTGTTGGATGACCCTTGATTTGGGCGACGAAAAAGACCTCATGGTCCGTTTTAAAGATTATGGATTTTTCATGCCTTTGGATGCGAAAGGAGATGTAATTATCAATGGATTCGCTACTATTTCAGAAACTTCTGTCGAAGATTTAAAGCATTATGCCGAAGATGCAGGTGCCTCAGAATTGGAAATTGAAGCCATTGTAGCTCCAGAACTCACCTATAGTTTTGAAGCGGATGGTGTGCTTTTAGCAAATTAGTTTTGAAACGAAGTATTATTACCACTTCAGATGGTTCAAAAACCATTCAAATTGAAGATTGGGACGAGCAATACCATTCCATTCATGGCGCCATTCAAGAATCGCAACATGTGTTTATTAAAACAGGATTGCATCATTTTCTGAATTCATACAAGCCAACAGCTGTTCATATTCTTGAAATTGGATTTGGAACTGGGCTCAATGCATTTGTGACGGCTTTAGAAGCGCAAACGCAGGGCGTTCAAATTCACTATGAAGGGGTCGAAGCATATCCTGTTTTGGCAGAAGAATTGTCGCAATTAAATTATGCATCTCTAATCGATCCAGATCAACAAACTGTTTTTGATGCATTACATGAGGTTTCTTGGGAAGAATTACATTCTGTTATTTCTCATTTCTCCTTAAAAAAACGACAACAGTTTTTCACAGATATAAAAGATGAAAATGCATTTGATCTCATTTATTTTGATGCGTTTGGTGCACGGGTTCAACCGGAGTTATGGACAGAACCTATTTTCAGAATCGTGTTTAATGCCTTAAAAAATAACGGTGTTTTAGTCACTTATGCAGCCAAAGGCAGTGTGCGTCGTGCGATGCAGGCCGTCGGATTTGTGGTTGAACGTTTGGAAGGTCCCCCAGGAAAACGGGAAATGTTAAGAGCTACCAAACCTTCAGAAGGTTGTTAGTGTTTCCCTAATTATGAGGGTAGGAAGCTTAAAGTATTGTTAAACCTATCTCAATTCATTTTTTTAGAAGGTGTTATCACTAATTTTGTGAGGATGGGACAAACACTATTAATTACTGGAGCTACTGGATTGGTAGGAAAAGCGTTGGTAAAACAATGCTTAGCCGATGGCTATACGGTACATTATTTAACCACTCGGAAATCCAAGATGGAGTCTCAAACAAACTACAAAGGATTTTATTGGAACCCACAAGAAAATGCAATCGATGTCGACTGTTTTGAAGGCGTAGAAGTGATTCTCAATTTAGCAGGATCTTCCATTGCCCAACGTTGGAGCAATGCAAACAAAGCATCTATTCTGTCCAGCCGAACAGAAGCATTGGCTTTGTTGCATTCAAGTATTGAAACCCATAAATTTACTGTCAAACATATCATTTCTGCAAGTGCGATTGGAATCTATCCAGATTCTAAAACACGTTATTACGATGAAAAATTTCAAGGAACCGACGCCAGTTTTTTACGAACCGTTGTGAAGTCTTGGGAAGGCAGTTTAAAACCTTTTCAGTCTCTCGATGTCAAAACAACGGCTTTGCGCATTGGAATTGTATTGGATACGCATGAAGGTGCATTGCCTAAAATTATGGGGCCGATTAAAAACTATTTCGGTGCCGCTTTAGGTTCTGGAGATCAATGGCAATCTTGGATCCATATTGATGATTTAGTGCGTTTATTTATGTTTGTATTGGAATCAAAATTAGAAGGGGTTTACAATGCCGTGGCACCAAATCCTGTACAACAAACAGAACTCACAAAATTAATCGCTAAAATCCTTCAGCGTCCGTTGGTATTGCCCAATGTTCCTGAGTTTGCCCTCCAACTCATGTTGGGCGAAATGCGTGCCATTGCATTGGAAAGTCAACGCGTTTGTGCCGCTAAAATTCAAGAGGCAGGTTTTAAGTTTAACTACCTAGAACTTGAACCCGCTTTAGAAGATTTGATTGCCTAAATCGGTCGTTTGATTACAAATACTATTTTAAACAAGCTTAGATCACAAAAATACTTTGTGACATTTTGACATTTTATTAATAATGGCAGTACTTTTGCCATTGGTTATAAAACAAAAATTAATCACCCAACGCGTTTATACATACGATGAGTAAAAAAGATACCAAAGTGGAAGTAGAACTTCCAGAAGAAAATACAGCAAATGAAACGGCTACAGAACCAACTGTTGAACTTTCCGTAGAGGAACAATTGACAGCCGATTTAGCACAAGAAAAAGACAAGTTTTTACGTCTGTTTGCCGAGTTTGAAAACTACAAGCGACGTACGACAAAAGAGCGGATTGAATTATTTTCTACGGCAAGCCAAGATGTCATCAAGGCGTTGTTGCCCGTAGTAGATGATTTTGACCGTGCCTTGTTAGAAATGTCTAAAAGTGAAGCGACTGAACTTTCAAAAGGCGTAGAGCTGATTAAAAACAAATTATCTTCGACGCTTGAGCAAAAAGGGTTGGAGCTTGTTGAGGTTCGTTCTGGAGATGTATTTAATGCAGACAACCATGAAGCAATCACCCAAATTCCAGCTCCAACAGAAGATATGAAAGGAAAAATCATTGATGTGATTGAAAAAGGTTACAAGCTAGGGGATAAAGTGATTCGTTTTCCAAAAGTAGTGATTGGAAACTAATTTAATTAAGATATAAAAGTACAATACCGAAATGGCAAAACGCGATTATTACGACATATTAGGCATTAACAAAAGTGCCTCTGCTGCAGAGATAAAAAAAGCTTACCGAAAAATGGCAGTCAAATATCACCCGGATAAAAATCCAGATGATAAAACAGCTGAAGATAAATTTAAAGAAGCTGCAGAAGCTTATGAAATATTAAGTGATGCTGACAAAAAAGCACGTTTTGATCAATATGGTCATCGAGCGTTTGAAGGTGGTCACGGCGGTGGTGGTGGTCACATGAATATGGATGACATCTTTAGTCAGTTCGGCGATATTTTCGGCGGAGGTGGCGGAGGTGGTTTCGGAGGTTTCGGTGGCGGACAACGTCAGCGAGTGATGAAAGGCAGTAACCTTCGTATTCGTGTGAAATTAACCCTTGAAGAAATTGCGAACGGTGTTGAAAAGAAAGTCAAAGTCAAACGAAAAACCCAAGCTAAAGGAGTGACGTACAGAACCTGTTCTACTTGTAATGGACAAGGGCAAGTGACGCGAATCACCAATACCATTTTAGGACGTATGCAAACCGCATCTCCATGTAATGCTTGTGGCGGTACGGGACAAAGTATCGACAAACGCCCTCCAAATTCAGATTCGCAAGGATTTGTGGTGGAAGAGGAAACAGTTTCCATAAAAATACCGGCTGGTGTTGTTGATGGCATGCAGCTAAAAGTGACAGGCAAAGGAAATGCCGCTCCTGGGAATGGGATTTCTGGCGATTTATTAGTCGCTATTACAGAAGAAACCCATCCAACCCTACAGCGTGAAGGGGATAACTTGCATTATGATTTGTATGTGAGTTTGCCTGATGCAATTTTAGGATCGTCTATTGAAATTGATACCGTGACTGGCAAAGTCCGTTTGAAAATTGAAGCAGGGGTACAGTCTGGTAAAATACTACGTCTTAGAGGGAAAGGAATTCCAAATATCAATGGCTATAGCCGTGGCGATTTGTTGGTGCATATCAACGTGTGGACACCAAAAACCTTGAGTAAAGAACAAAAATCCTTTTTCGAAAAAATGAAAACGGATGAGCATTTTTCACCAAAACCAGAAAGCTCGGATAAATCGTTTTTTGAAAAGGTGAAGGATATGTTTTCTTAGGGAATTTAAGCACTGACACGTATGAGTGAAAAATTAAATCACCACTATTCTAAAAAAGAGGAACGATTGAATGTCATCACCCATGCATTTGGACTTTTGCTAAGTGTTGTTGGATTGTGTTTTCTAATCCTTAAATCCTTTCACTATGAGGGCTTTTGGAAACCTGCGAGTCTCGTCATTTACGGATTGAGTTTAGTTATTTTATACGCAGCCTCCACGTTTTACCATGCTGCTAAAGACCCTCGCCTCAGAAGAAAACTGAATATTTTTGACCATGCAGCCATCTATGTGTTGATAGCAGGAACTTACACACCCTTTACCATACTCGTTTTAGAAGGATCGTTGGGTTGGATTATTTTTGGGTTCACGTGGACGTTTGCGCTTATCGGAATAATCTTAAAACTGTTTTTTACAGGACGGTTTGACAAACTCTCCACAGCTCTGTATCTTTTGATGGGCTGGCAAATTATGTTTGTAATCAATCCGCTGATGGAACGTTTTACAACCGAAGGCTTACAACTCTTATTTGCAGGAGGCGTCTTTTATACGATTGGAGCAGTCCTGTACTCCATAAAAAAACTTCCCTACAACCACGCTATTTTTCATGTGTTTGTGGTGCTAGGAAGTGTGTGTCACTTTTTTAGTGTTTTGGGGATTGTTTAGGTTTTTTTTTATGAGTTTGTCTAGCCATTTTTTTCTTTCGTTAACAACTCCATATTTTCGTTTCCTTGGATTCCAAAGTTCATTTGTTTGAGCAGTAGCATTTTCTTCAGCGAGATTGCTGTAAAATTCAGATTTTAGTCTGTCTCCTTTATATTCATAAATAACGGATAGAACCGAGAAAGCTATATATTTTTGTATTGGGAAAAATATTCCGTTTTCTTTTAATTCTAGTGTAAGTATATTTTCCACTTCACTATATAAATCGTACCTTTCTGTTCGTACAACAGTTTCTGAAAAATTCAAATATGCAGTCGTTTTTACGTTAGGAAATTCTTTTTCAAAATTCAAGGCTTGGTTAAAATATTCTAAAGCCTTGTCGTAATTTTTATAGGAAGCATAAATTTCTCCTAATGAATTTAAGGTTTGACTTTTATTTAATTTATCATCAGGGTATTCTGTTAGTATTTTATTCAAAAGAATTTCAGCTGCTTGAAGTTGTCTTTTGCCTTTTGTTCGTATTAGTTCTATTGCCTGAATTTTCAAATACTGTGCTCGACCATCTTTTCTAGCTCTTTTAAGTTTAACAAAAAACTCTGTTTCATCTTTTTCAGTCCACGTTTTTCTTCTAAACCACTCATTCATAGTGTTTTATTTAAAATTTATCGGTCAAATTTACCAAACCTTCTACTAGCGTTTGTTTAGTGGTTTTAGTTTTTAGATCTAAAATGTTCTGGAGTATTTGCTCGAGCTAGCTTGTGCAACGATTACTATTGTTGTAACCAGTTTTTATTTCAGATAACTACCAAAATATTTATTTACTGTATCTAAATCATATTTATCTTCTCCTCTCCAATATTCAGCGAAAGTCCAGTCATTCTTTCCTCTAATGGGTCTGTCGTAACTTTTGGGTTTTAGTATTCCAATTGCTGCTAAAATTTCAATCAAAACTTCCCTTTCCGTTTTACTTGATTTTAGTGTATCTTTTAGTCTTGTTTCTAACTTTCCGGGATAATCATTTGCACCAGAGGTTTCAATAGTTCTTAGAATGTTTTTTAAAATATCAACATCCTCTTTCAACGGTTCTTGAATTTGTTCTCTTTCAAACTGTTGTAAATCAAATAATATATATACTAAATCTCCGTGTCGAATACCTCCCCACTTTAACCTTTCAAAGTTAAGTACGTTTAAATCTTGTTCTTCGTACTTTTCATCTCCAATAACACCATATTGTACTTCCTTACAAATTTCACAAGTGTAGGAATGAAATTTAGGCTTTCCATCCACATAAGAAGTTCCTGATATAACTGGCGAATATTTGTGTTTTGTAAACTTATTAGCTAAAAAATAAGTTGATAATGAAGAACGTAACTCAAGTCTTTTTGAAGAAAGGCTACTTAGAAATGCTTTAGAAATGTTTTCTATACTAATTTTATCCTTAATGAGTATAATTTTTTCTATGCATTCATTGTGACTAATGTTTAAAGGTTCAAACATCAAGCCCTTTGATTTAGCATATTCAAAATCCTCTTTTGATAGTTGTCTATCTTTAGAGTCAACCCAACCATTTTCCCAAAATGATTTAAATAAAATCTGTTTTGCTTTTTTATCTAACATTATTTTCTACTTTACTTCAACTAGTGTTGTTTATCCTTTATATTTTTTGTCGAGGGTCACAATACGTCTTATATCAGCGTGTATTGTGTCACTCTTTTTTCTAAGCATTTTGCTTGTGCTTTCTGGTTTTAGTGTTCTCAATTTGTACCATTCATGCAAGTGTTATGCTAGCAACCACAGATAAACTTAGTTAGTTTTCTTTTTCAGCTTCCATTTTTTTGACTCTCTCTTTATGTTTTTCAAGATCCCATGTAAAACCAAAACGTCCCACATAATCAGCAAGGGGTCCAAGTCCAACTTCAGAGCGTTTAACATCTACATTTTCTGGGTCAATTAATGGTGCTACATATTTTTCTTTTGTGTCTTTATCTGTATGTATTTGACTTCCATAAATTTGTCGTTTACCTTGCCTTAATGCAACTCTATCTTCTAAAAGAGCCAAACTACTTCCGCGTGCATTTCCTTTAGTGACGGCTTCTCTCATCATTGGTAAATATTTAAGTTGAGTTTCAAGGTCAGAATGTTGAATCACCAAGAATAGTGTATTATTGCCTTGCCGACCAATGATGTCGGTACCTAACCAACCTCTTTCATTAAGGATTTTTTCAATTTTGATGAGATTTATAGAATCTTTCTCACCTATAATTTTCCAATGTGCTTTCATCTCTTCTGATTGTCTGCCATATTTTTCTTTTATTTCTCCAATTTGCCTTCTATAGCTTTGATCTTCTTTGAAGATTAAGTCAAGAGTAGCAACCAAAGGTTTGTCTAAATCTTTTTCTGCGATTTCTTTATTTTTTGTAACAATACGGATGACTTCTTCCCATCTTTTGTCTGAATGCAGTGAGTTTAAATCTGAATCTGTCGTAATATGTCCAAGATTGGTGTAGTTACCATTTTTAGCAATTTTAAATAATTGAACAAATGAAGCATCAATGTTATTTGCTAAAGCCCATGAACAAGCAGCGTTATATCGGTCTCTTCCTTTTTCAGTACTTTTCATACCAACTAATGCTTCTGCATATTTTTCACCCGATTTTAAATATTCTTTTGAGTCGTATAAATCCCATGCTTCTTTGATTAATTCAGAATAGGTCTGTTTCTCTTGACCAAATGTTTGATTAAACATTAAAAGCCCAATGACTGTAATTAAAATTCTTGTTTTCATGTCTTTGTTTTTATTGTTTTTTTAACTCAAATAAGAATTCAGCATCCACAATGTTTTTTCAGTTTGAGAAATGTAATCACTCATTAAACTGACGGTTCCTTCATCGTCTGTATTTGAGGCAAGGGACAGAATGGCTCGTTCCTTAGCGATCAAAATCTTAAAATTATTTATAATAATTTCAACCCCTTTTTTTCCGTTGACAATGTTTTTTTCTTCCTTTATTTCAGCCGTTTGTAGATAGTCTGAATAGGTGTGAAACGGTTCTCCTTCAAGTGTTAAAATACGTTCTGCAATTTCATCTACTTTTAGTACAGCATCATTGTAAAATTCTTCAAACTTAACATGCAGTTCGAAGAATTCTTTCCCTTTGATGTTCCAGTGCAATCCTCTTAGGTTTTGGTAAAACAATTGGTAGTTTGCCAATAAGTCATTTAATTCTCGACTCAGTTCAGTCGCTTTTTCTTTGTCTAATCCAATGATGTTTTTCATGTGTTTATATTTAATTTGTTAAATCCCTCTAATCCTCGCTTAAATAGCGTTGAAAACGGTTTAAAATTTACAATAAAAATATCTTACTCTTGATTCAATTAGTTCTGAAGAAATAGATTTGGGATCTAAATCTGAGATAAATTTAAGAAAATAAAATTGTATTTCAAATTAAATCAGAAATTTAACGTTTACTAAATTCAATTCCTACGATTCGATCTTCTAGAAGATCGCTATAGAATGGAGTTTAAAAAAGTATCTTTGTCGCGCTTGTATTTTTCTTATACGACGCTACTAAAAACGCCACATGATTACAATAAACGATATAAATAAGCCAACTCCCATTACGAGTTCAAAAGCACAATTAGAGTTGTTCAATCGCTCTTCAGATGTGAAAGGGACGATTCGATCTTTAGAATCGGGAAGGCCCGTATTGATTACCGCCTTTTACAGCAATGGACTGACACTTTTGAAGGAGTTGCAAACCCATCTCAAACGAAAATTCTCAGGAACTTCTTTTAAAGAACAACGTGCTTATAGAGATGCGTATCGAAAATTGTCCAAGCTTATTTTAATCGAAATCGCAGATCATAAATTGGTCGTTAAAAAAGCACCTTCTATTGGTTGGCTAGAAACATTTTATCCAGAAGCCAGTGAATTCTTGTTGCCTTTCCCTAAAGTTCAAGGATTGAACAGTGCGTGGCAGTGGTACCAAAACGGGATTACGGTTCCCGTATTGCGAAATAAAATACATCCCTATTACGGGACGTATTTCCCAACCCGTTTTGACCATTTGATTCTTTTTGACAACTGGCTAAAACGGTACGAAGGTCCTAAGAAATCCGCCATTGATGTAGGCATTGGAAGTGGGATTCTCTCCTTTCAAATGGTGAAACATGGCTTTCAAAAAGTATTTGGAACCGATACCAACCCCAATGCAATTGTAGGACTCAAAGAGTTTATG
>Ga0209304_1000488_pt1 | contig 26915 bp, 45 predicted proteins | sample COGITO_mtgs_1004_4_FD_184789 | JGI IMG/M metagenome (GOLD analysis project Ga0209304, IMG submission 184789) | Pelagic marine microbial communities from North Sea - COGITO_mtgs_100423 (SPAdes) (version 2) | ecosystem: Environmental > Aquatic > Marine > Epipelagic ...
ATTAATTTTGTAACTATTCTTCGTCGTCAATTATATTGAATAGCTCTTCAACACTGTCTGATATATATTCAGCAAGGTCATCAGCTGCGTCAAACTCAATACTACCTAACTGTATTCTATTGTCATAATCAATTTCTAACTCATAAGAATAAGAGTCTGATCTATCGAAGTCATAGTTGCTAATTGTTTGAGTAATAGCTTCTCTGATTTCATCTACAGTTTCCTTGGTTATTTTAGGTAGATTAATTTTTTCTAGCGCGATTTTTGCTAATGACAACTCTTTGGTCATTTGATTTGCGTCTTGTTTAGCTTGTGCTAACATTGTTTCTAGTGTTTCAATTCTGTTTTCTAATGATTGTGCTTCCATAATTTATTCTTTATTTGATTTTTCTATTGATTCTGTTATATATTGCCACACTTGTAGCTCTTTTTCTGTACTTGATAGTAGTAACTCTAGTTCGTTCATAGTGATTGGACCAGTTAACTTATGTTTTATGTCGTATGACAGTTGATCGATCTCTATTTTTAACATCGAGATTTTAGCAAAAGCTTTATTGCTAGCTCTGTCTTGTATTTCATATTTAGTCATCATCTTCTAAGTTTAAAATATTATCGCCGTATTTTAGATCCCATACACTTGTTTTTATTAAATCTACTTCAGCGAATGTGTATATACTACCGATAGTACTCATTGAAAGATTATCGTAAAATAATTCACTGCTTAGTTTTACAAATATTCTATCAACGCTTGATGCATATCTATCTCTGTTTGATTCTAGTTTTAATCTTATTTCTGGCTTTAGTCTTTCTAGTAAGTTTTTCATTGTTTTATTTTTATTTGTTACATATATATTATCATACGGTGATCGTATTTTGTTTGTAATCTTCGTTATACGCTGTAGCTAACTCGATATATTCTACTTCAGCTAAAAATGCTCTCGCATAATCTTCTATTAAGTAAGGTGTACTGCAGGTGTTTTGGTTTCTAAACACACAATCTTCAACTATTTCTTTTAATTCGCTTGGCTGAACTACATAGTCAAACTCTATATTACCAAGTATTTCTGCGTGAATTCTCCACGTGGCATAGTTACTCCAGCCATTTACTTTTTTACTCATAACTTTTAATTTAATTAGTTAGTGACGCGGTGGGAATCGAACCCACTTGAAATTATCTTCATTACCATACACGTCTTACTCAGTCATTTACCATTGTTATTTATTCGCTGAGCGTATTACCAGCTAGTCGAGTTTACGTGTATTTCATCGTAGCTCTTTCACTTAGTAACTAGCAATTTGCTTATGTACACACGTATCTCCTCCCTGAGTTCCTATGCGTCTAATTAAGCTACTAGTCTAGTTTATCTACCTAAGTTTATATCTTGATACATACGGCTAATTACACGGTGCATAAGCTCGGTGTGTATAGCAGTAAACTCGTCGCCGTCTTCTATGATGTGATCACCATCGAGTTCCCATTCGCATACGTCTGATAGTTTATCTAACATCGTAGCGGATATTCTGTTTACTTTTAATTGCATCTTCATTATAATATTCTTTTTAATTGTTCTTTAATTGATAGTATATCTTCGTCACTTACTTCAAAGTCATAGTCAATATCTCTTTCGCTTATAGTGTTCCACATAGCGTCGTGAAAGTTGTCACCTATTATCTCGTCTAAACGGTTAGCAATATCTTTAATTTCTTCCCAAGTTAGTTTCATATTAGCTCTAGTTTTTCAATTAATTCTTTTGATTTTTTAGCTACCATTGCCTCAACATAAGACTTTTTTAGTGATTTCAATAAAGCTTCTTTAAATCTATAATGATTCATACAAGACGATGAGTGATGTGAGTGACTTACTATGTCTTCAGATAAATCGAACCATCTACCACCACCGTACCTGTCTGCTAAAAATTCTAATGATCTTGCGAAGCTAGTTACTACTAGCTCTAGTTCTTCTTCAGCAGATTTTTTTAGTCTTTTTTCTATTTGATTTAAGTCTTTCATATTATTGACAGTTTTTTTGGTTAAATGCGTAAAGGAATTTTATTCTATCGACGTGGTTTGGAATTGTTTCGCGTTTGAAGTTTATCCACTCTGGATTTCTTTCATTTGCATACGGTGTTTTCTTGTTGATTTGATAGAATAAACGTTTTCTGTGATAGAAATTGTCATGCTTAGTATTTACTCGTACATAACCTGATTCAGATACTGTACCTATTCTGCCGTCTGATAGTTCGAAGTGTAAACTTCCTCTGCTTGTGATTTTAATTAGTTTCATATTTTTTATTTTTGTTACATATATATTATCTACGAGTGATCGTATTATTTTTGTAAGAAGTAATTCTGTTGAATAAATTCTAATTGCTCTTCGTTTAAATCACTCCAGTTGACACCGTACTCTACGCTAGCTATAGTGTTTAATGCTTTGATACCGATAGCTCGCCTGCCGGAGTTATTAATTTGCTGTTTGATGCTTGTGTATAGCACTTGATCTGTCACTGGAAATACTTTATGTACGCCGTGAACAACGGTAGCATAATTCTTATTCAACTCGTTACCGATAGTTTCAAAAGTGTCGTTAGTATATTCTCGACACAGCTTATAAAATAATGCTCGAGCATCTGAGTGATAACGTTTTCTACCTTTAATTTCAAGGTTAAAACCTACATTGTCTTCTACTATGTCTCTTATTTGCTTTATGTTAATCATTTGCTTGTATTTTAGCTACTAACGTTTGTAAGAACCAGTCACAGCTTGTATTACCGCCGACGCTCCATGTTGTTAGTGATTTTTTAGTATATTTTTTATCATAGGTTTTCCAGTCATACACTCTGAATACTTTATCGGTATATAGTACAACCCACTCGTACTGTACCTTGCCATCACCTGAGTAACTTGGTTTGAATGTTGGTTTACCTAACGCTTTTTTTATTTGTTTGTAGGTAAAACCATTTAATTCACCTACCTTGTAACCATTAAGGTTTACGTTATCTAATTCGTCTATCTTTAGTTTTCTCATATTATTCCGCTATCCAAGTTAAACCTTTATAATTAAACCACTCTGTTATACCATCTTTATCATTGTTCTCGTCGTAGATGAAGCCGAAAGCGCTAGGTATCTCACTGATACTAAAGCCTCTGTATAATATACCGTTGAATATTAATCTTGTTTTACTTTTAAATTTTAATGCTTGCATGTTATATATATTTTAATTACATTTATATTATCTTACTCGTAACGTATTATTTTTGTGATAGTAAAGTTCTTGCTTTGTTCGCTATATCCCAACACTCATAGTATCTTCTTCTGTTTTCTTTCTCGTCTAGTATATCTCGAATACCATCATCTTTAAATTGCTCCATTAACGCTTCCATACCTAGTATAATTAAGCTCAACTCGTTTTTATCTAATTTCATATTATACATTATTAGTTTTATACTCTTTTAACCATCTAGCGATACCTTTTTGTTGCTCGGTCATCTCAGGTTCTACTACATTCACTCGTGTTACTTGTACATACTTTGTACCGTCTGCTTTGGTTTTCACCTCTGATTTATACTCTGTACTCATACTACTTGATAAAGCCGCCAACACTATTGAAAGAGTTTGGATTAGTTACTAGTTTGAATATTAATACAGCGATACCTGTTGCCGCTAAACTTGTTAGTGATACCATAACCGCTTTGATAGTTAGGTTTGTTACTTTGATTAAAGTTGTGTGAAAAAATTCTCTATTCATATTATATATTTTATTTGTTACATTTATATTATCTGTGAGCGGACGTAATTTGTTTGTAAAGGTCGTTTACTAAATCTTCTTCAGTCTCACCATCTTCTAATACACAGTCAATTTCTACGAACTCTTGTATTTTCTCATAAAGCTCTTCACCTGATATGTAAGAACTTGTGAATTGAAAGTAGTTTATGGTTTCTTCGTTCCATAAATAAGTTTTGCTTTTTGTATTACTCATAATATTTTATTTTATTTATTCTTCATTATCAAATTCTGCCCACTCTAGGCAATCTCCACATAGTTCGTCACTTAGGTAACTTGGCTCGGCGCCACAACAATTACTCATCATATTATTTATATTTATTAGTTTTTACATTTATATTATCTACGAGTAGACGTATTTTGTTTGTAGACAGTGTTTTCACTGACTCTAATACACCGTAACTTGTTTATATACATAGATGTAAGAATACTATATTATAATTTGTTAGAGGTGTTGTTTTATTTGTTGAAAGAAATGATGGGTGAGGTATTACACCATCTCTCTCAACACTTAATTGACTAAATAATTACTTTATCTCTCAATATTACTGGTATTGAAGTGGAAGAAGTGTATGATTTATACTTTTTGAAACACTCCATTGACTCAAGTTTGTCTTTCATTATTTCGAAAGCGAGGTCGTGGTTGTAAGTGGCGGTTTTACCATTTTTAAATGTTACTTCGATTACTTGGTTTTTACCAATTAGAGATTTTCTGATTACAAAGCGTTTAGATTTTAAGTTTTCCATTATTTAATTTATTTAAGTTATTATTTATTTATTTTGGTTACAGATATATTATCTTATAGTGGACGTATTATTTTTGTAAAATTGTCCAGTAGAGCGAGGTGCTATACACAAGAGTGTCTATTAAATATTATCTTAAGCGAAGCGTAATTTCTTTGTAAAAAGCGAAGTGCTATACATTATGCTATACATAGCGTTTTCTCTAGCGAGAAAAGCTACGTTATGAAAAGTGTGACATTAGGGTGTTAATTAAGATCTAGTAAGGGGCTATTGTCACTGTTTTACTTGTATTGTTCAAGCCATCTTTGTATGCCTTTTTGTTCGTCAGTGAAAGGCATTTCTTCTTTGTTTGTACGAATACATTTTACATATTTCGTACCGTCAGGTTTTGTGTGGATTTCTTTTTTATACATGTTATTTGTTTTAGATTTGAGAGACTAGACTATTTCTTTGTCTCTCAAGATTACTGGAATACTTGTTGATGAAGTATAAGACTTATATTTGATGAAACAGTTCATAGTTTCTAGTTTGTCTTTCATGATATCATATACCTTATCATGATTGTATGTTACTTGTTTTCCAGATTTGAATGTTACTTCAATGATTTGATTCTTACCTACTAATGACTTTCTTACTACGAATCTTTTTGTTTTTAATGTTTCCATGTTTATTATATTTAATTATTATTATTTAGTTACAGTTATATTATCTATTGATGCTCGTATTTTCTTTGTAATGTTCTCCACTATAAAAGGTTAGAACCATTTTGTAATGTATCAACTAAAACTATTATTGATAAGAATAGAATAGTAGATAAAGAAATTAATTTGATTACTGAGTTTAAGTTTAAATGTTTCATGTTATAGTTATTTGGTTACAGTTATATTATCTAACGACAAGCGTATTATTTTTGTAAAGATCTCCAGTGTAGCCGTAGTATGCTATACATTTTTCTAAAGAAAAAAGATAAAAATACCAGGGAAAAAGCTTAATGCTACAATGTAACACGCTGAAAACCACGTATATATATCAAAAAACGTAAATAAAGTTGGGGGACCCGGTAAAATGAAATGTGTTTCGGTAAGTCGTTGGAAATCAGAGAGATAGGGGGTAACACCATACCCCTATATATTTAATAACTTTTCAAAAACAGTGACATTAGCCTTATAAGTTATAGAGTAAGGGGCTATTGTCATACTATTGGTATTTATTGAGTGTGTAAAATAACAGCGTTTTGTGTAAGTATATAGACTATGTAATTTAATCAACATGGGAAAACAAAAACTCAGTCCAGCAGCAGCGAAGGCTAAAGCTATTAGAGACTTAAAAGCGGCTAACTCACCAGACAGGAAAGCAAAACGAGCAGATAGTCAGAAAAAGAGGCGAGAAGCAGCTAAAAAACATGGTCCAAACTGGTTAAACGGAAAACACTACGATCATAACACTGGAAGATTTACTTCAGCCACCCATAATCTAGGTGGAACTCAGAACGAAAACTTAAAAGACGGTACAAAAGCCGAAAAAGCACAATCAAAAAAATAAGACATGGCAATAAACTATAGCTACCCAAAAATAGGAGCGTTAGCAACAGGTGATCTACTAACGATAGTGGACATATCTAGCAACAATAGAACAAACACATTAGAAATAGGTGATTTATCTAGTTACATTATAACAACATCGAGCCTTACTAACGGCTCTGGAACAGCTACTTTTATCCCTAAATGGTCTGACGCAGATACGTTGACAGATTCTTTAATGAGTGAAACTGCTTCTAGTATAAACGTAACAGGTGATTTAAACGCTTCAAACGATTTAATAGCTGGTAGAGATCTTACCGTTACAAGAACTGCTAACATTAATGATTTAGCCATTACTGGATCAGCTGTTATTGGAGGTAATATTACTGCAAACAATAATGTTATAGCCCTTAATGACGTGTCTGTTGGTAATGACTTAAGCGTTACAGGTGACACAGTAATAGATACTGTTAGAATAACATCAACATTAGCTGATGCTTCTTCTAGTGTAGGTACATCGGGACAAGTATTAAGCTCAACCGCTACAGGTACAGCATGGATAAATCCTGAAACTCAAGCTTTTTCTAGCTTAACTACTACAGGAACTTCAGGCGCATCAACTTTAGTAGGAGGAGTTTTAAATGTTCCTCAGTATGCAAGTAGCGCACTGCCATATACTTCTCTTTTTGTGAAACTGACTCAATCAGGAAACAATAATCCAACTTATTCGGTTTTATCAAATGGCACTGGCATTTCTTTTACAGGAATAGGTTACAGCACAGGGTACACAACACTTTTCATGGCAAGCGGTACTTATCCAGCTGACGGCGAGGCTATGATTATTACAGGTGGATATAAATCAGCAAGATCTTCTAATCCAACAATGACAGGATTTCACGATGGTCAAACAATAAAAATAATCACTGGTTATTATGAGTTCAACGGCACTGCAGAAGCAACCTTTATAAAGGATGATTTTGGGTTCGGAGGAATTCAATCAACTATAATAGAAATAAGAGTATTTAACTAATGAGTGGAATATCGTCTTACCAATTAAAATCACAACCAGATGGCTCTGATATAGTAATCGGAACATCGGTAGAAAATGGGCAGACTAAAAACTTCTCTGTTCAAGCACTATCTAACTACTCTATAAACAGCTATCTCAAGAATATTAGCTGGCAGTTTATTGTTTTAGAACCAGATCCGAGCGAAAGACCGGAAGGGACGATATCTTTTGAAAATTATGGCGGTCAAGGAACTAATTGGTCGGCTATTACAAGGTTATACGTAAACACAGCGATGCCTAATGGCTCGACTTCGGTGAACTACCTCGCAAGACTTGTAGGAAAAGACATTATATTCGGTGATAGAAACAATTTAGATGGGTATGGCATCTTTAAACTGACATCGTTGACACAAGAATCAGGTTCTGTGTACTACATGGACCTATCTTACAAGTCTGGTAGCGGAGTTATTAAAGGTTTGCACTATTATGGTATTCAAGTAGATATTGATGGTGTAGAAAGCGATAAAAACTTCGTCTTTAATCAACCTGTAGCAGCATCGACCTGGAATATCACTCATAATTTGAATAAATTTCCTTCAGCGACTATGGTTTTATCTACAGGTCAAAAGGGATATGGTGATATAGTGTATATAGACGAAAACAACTTAACAATAACTTTTGCCTCTGCCGAATCTGGTAAGGCTTATATGAACTAAACTATGGCAATACCTTTTTTAAACAACATAAATCTCAGTAATAATGAGTTGCAGAACGCAAAACTGCATATAACAGGAACAGCGCCAAACGCAGCTCCTGGTCAAATCTATTTTGATAGTTCTGATGATATAGCTAAATACTATTCGACAGCATCGTCAACTTGGATAAGTCTAATACAGCATGTACCTACTAGCAGTACTTTCATAATTCTTGATGAATCACCTGCAACTGGAGCGAGAAGAAACTTAACTGCTGCATTATCAGCCACCGGAACACCTAATTCAACAACGTATCTCAGAGGAGACAATGCTTGGTCACCTATAAGTGGTATATCTGGCACTACCTACGACTTGGATAGTTTGCAAGTTGGAGCTAATGCAGCTATAACATTAGTTGGATCTGACGCAACATTAGACACCGTTACGCTCGTTGCTGGTACAAACATAACTATCACTGATGATGGATCTAACAATATAACAATAGACTCAGCTAACCCTGACCAAACTATAACGTTGACAGGTGAAGTAACTGGATCTGGAACAACTTCAATAGCAACAACAGTAGCTAATGGCGTATTGGATGTAGCTAACTTTAATGCTTCAGCTGTTGTAACAGTGGCAGAGGGAATTGAAAACAATGACAATGATACAACTCTACCAACCTCAGCAGCTGTTAAAGCGTATGTGGACTCAAGCGTTGCTGGTGGATTGATTTATCAAGGTGGTTATGACGCTGCTACAAATACTCCTAACTTAGACGCTACGCCTATAGCTGGTATAAAAAAGGGTTGGACATACACAGTTACAGTTGATGGACTTTTCTTTACAGAACAAGTTCGAGTAGGAGACGTTATTATTGCTGAAATCGATTCGCCAACTACTTTAGCTGACTGGACAACGGTTCAAAATAATATTGATTTAGCTAGTTTAACACAAGTGGGTATTGGTAACGTAAATGCTGGAACTGGAATATCAGTTACATATGCTTCAGGTACGGCTACGGTAACAAACACACAAACAAACGCGAATAATACTTTTGCTGGTACCATCGCGGCTTCAGGAGCAGTTACACACTCTCTTGGAACTAAAGATGTTATTGTGCAACTATATGATATAGTTACTGACGAGACTGTTTATGCAGACGTTGATAGAAACTCAACATCTCAAGTTACAGTAACATTCGCATCCACGCCTACAAATTCTGTTAGAGTATTGGTTCAGAAGATAGGATAACAACTAAATACATTACATGAAATTTAAAAACTACATAGAAGTACAATCTGGAATAAAAGACTCGGCGGACTCGCCTGGTACTTTAGACCAGGTATTAACTTCCACAGCCACGGGTGTCGCCTGGGTAGATCCAAGTACTATTTCAGCTGAAGCTGCTACACTAGTTGTTATTGAATGTAAGAACACTTCTGGGGCAACTATAAACAAAGGGACGCCTGTTTATCAAACCGGAACAGTTGGCGCGACAGACGTTATCGAGATTGCTCCTGCTGATGCATTGATATCTGCAGGTAATCAACCAGCTATTGGTTTACTGCAAACAACATTAAATGACAATGGTTTTGGTAAAGTTGTAATAACTGGTGAATTCTTAAACTTTACTACAGACCCTATTGATGGATTAACACCAACGACAGGTGATAAAGTATTCTTAAAATCAGGAGGTGGATTAACACTTACAAAACCAACAGGCGCAGAGAACGGTATTCAAAACCTAGGTCTTATTGGTAAGGTATCTGGCGGAAATGCTGGATCTATTACTGTTTCATCTATTATGCGTACCAATGATGTACCTAACTTACCGACTGGTAAGATATGGGTTGGTGATGGTAACACTATAGTGTCTGATACAGTTTTCTTAGACGAGCCGAATGGTAGAATGGGTATCGGAACTACTAGTCCTGCTGCTAGGCTTCACGTTGCCAACTCAGGCGAGTGTAATATAGATATTGAAGATACAGGCGGTCAAGGGTATAGAATTTTTGCAAGGAATAGCGACAAAGTATTTGGTTTTTATGATGCTACAAGCCTAAGGACTTGGTTTAGGTACTCTGGAAATTCAAATATCAATAGCACTAAACTTGCATTATTAGAGGGGGGTGGTAACGTAGGTATCGGAACTACTAGTCCTAATTCTAAGCTTGAGGTTGGAAACGGTGATATAAACATTGGAAGTGCTCTTCCAACAGTAGGCGCTTTATCTAATAAACTTAACTTCTGGGGTTACACCGCGGGGCAAGGAGTATGTGCTAGCATTGGATCATATAGAGGTAGTAATTATGTATCAGGTGGGTTAATTTTTGAAACTGGAGAATTAACAACATCAGAAAAGATGCGTATTACCCCAGGAGGTGACGTTGGTATCGGAACTACTAATCCTAATGACAAACTACATGTTTCAGCAGGAGCTATTAGACTTGACGACTTTTATCAATTAAGATGGGGAGGAACAGGGACTGGTATTTATGGTCACTCTACACAAGGTTTAAACTTTTATACAAGCGCAGGAACAACTAGGTTAAAGATAGAAGACGGTGGCAACGTCGGGATCGGGACGACTAGTCCTTCGTATAAGTTAGAGGTTAATGCTGGTAACGGAATATTTGTAGGTGACGGCGGAGCACCTGTTTTAGAAGCAAACTCCTCCACCGGGTTGTTTAAGATAGGCGATACAGATGAGTTAAGTGATGGTGTTTATCTTACAAATGACACAGGTGGTAACTTGGATATGTACTCAGGAGGTTCTATAAAAGTTAGAATGAATATTAACGGTAACGTGGGTATTGGGACAACAAGTCCTGGAGGTAAGTTAACTATTTCAAGCAACGGAGCGGAAGGTATTGAGTTTTTTCCTAATAATTTTACTAATGGAAATACAACACAGCATTACGATCGTACTGCTAGTGTTTACTCTATTTCAAAAACAATAGCAGCTGAACATATATTTAATATAGGAACTAGTGAAAAAATGCGTATCAACTCTTCAGGTAGCGTAGGAATTGGAACGACTAGCTTTTCTGGTAAGTTATCTGTAAACGAAGCAGGCTCTGGGGTTTATTTCACAAGAAACAGCGGTGACAACGGAACTACAGCTCCTGTGTTAGCTTTTGCGAACGATAGTACAAAAAGTATAATAGCTGCTGCAGGAGATGGAATAGTATTTAGAACAAGAACAGTAGGAGGTGCCGCTTTCTCAGGTTCTGAAAAAATGCGTATTACCTCAGGTGGTAACATCGGGATCGGGACAACTGCCCCTGGGTCTAAACTAGAAATTAGAGGAACTGATCCACTACTAGAGTTAAACACGGCTTCGTCAACAGGTAACCCATATATGATGTGGTCACAAGCTGGAACTCGTAGATCTTATATACAGCACGTTGACTCTGGTGATAATCTTACTATAGCTAGTGAGTATGGTGGTATGAGGTTTATGACGGGCACAGGTGGAGCTGAGACTGAAAGAATGTATATTACCTCAGGTGGTGACGTTGGTATAGGTACCACCTCGCCCGCTAATAAACTTGACGTTGTTGGTATTTCTAGATTTACACACTCTTCTTCAACATCTTATAGAGGAGCTATTGAAACAGTAGTAGACAATGCTTATCCTACTTGGGATATTGGTTGGCTTCACGCTAGAACCGGTAGCAGTACTTATGGAAACGTAGCTAGGTTCAACGATCAGTCTGGTTTTCAAATAGGCGCTATTACATATAATGGCTCGGCTGGTGTTAGTTACGCTACTACTTCGGACTATAGATTAAAGGAGAATATTGAAGAAATAAGTGATAGTATAAGTAGAGTTAAAAAACTTAAGCCGTGTAGGTTTAATTTTACTACAGAGAAAAGCAGAGTTGTAGATGGTTTTATAGCTCATGAAGTTCAAAAAGTAGTTCCCGAGGCTGTTCATGGTGAAAAAGATGCTTTACAAAAAGATGGATCAATAGACGCTCAGACATTAGAGGTGTCTAGATTAATTCCAGTACTTACAAAAGCGCTACAAGAAGCTATAGCTAAAATAGAACAATTAGAAACAAGAATACAAACATTAGAAAATAAATAAATATGACTACTTACAACTGGAATTGCAAAACAGTGGATGCTTATCCACAAGACGGAGAATACTCAGATTTAGTGTACAATGTACACTGGATTGTTACTGGTATATCAGATGAGTTAGACCCTCAAGGTGTAGCTTACAACGCTACTAGTATTGGTACACAAACATTAGACGTCAGTGACGTGACAGATTTTATCCCGTTTGAGGATTTAACAAACGAACAAGTTGTTACTTGGACAAAAGGAGCTATGGGTGAAGAGCAAGTTGCTTCTATTGAGGCTAGCATTCAGTCTCAGATCGATGCTTTGATTACACCTACAACCGTTACTTTGACTATTGGTGAGCCAGTACCACCAACAGAAGAGTAATTATCGAGTAAAACGTGTAATGATAAGTCAAGCACTACTCTAATTTCAGAGTATAATCAAATCAAATCAAATTAAATTAAATATGACTGACAAAATCGTCAAAAACTTAAACTTTGGTGACGAAGCCAAGGTTAAAGTATTCGAAGGAATTAATAAACTCACTAAAGCCGTTAGTTCTACACTAGGAGCTAGCGGTCAATGTGTAATATTAGAAGATGGTAGCGGAAGACCAATCATCACTAAAGATGGTGTAACCGTTGCTGATTCAATAACATTACTAGACCCAGTAGAAAATATGGGTGCTACGCTTTTAAAGGAAGCTGCTAGAAAAACTGTCAAAGAAGCTGGAGACGGAACGACCACGGCTACGGTACTAGCGCACTCAATCTTAAGTGAAGCTTATCAAGCTTCTAAAGAAAATAACATTAGAGTTATTAAAGATGGTATTGCTACAGGTGTAGAAAAAGTAATAAAATACTTAGAAAGAAAAAGTATTGAAGTTAGTGGGGACATGTTGAAAGACATTGCCACTATTAGTTGTAACAACGAAAGAGATCTAGGTGAAATCATTGGCGATGCTTTTGAAGCAGCTGGAGAAAACGGAGTTGTTATAATGGAGCCAACAGATACTGAAGAGACTAGCTTTGAGTTAGTTGATGGTGTTCAGTATGAAAAAGGTTTGACAAACTCACATTTTGTGACTAGTCAGGAGAAAAGAATAGCTGAGCTAGATAAACCAGTTGTTTTACTATTAGAATCACCAGTTGAATCTGTTAGAAAAATACAGTCTATTTTAGAATATGTTATTCAAAACAACAAACCTTTATTGGTTATAGGTGATTTAGATCCACAAGTGATTTCTACGTTAGCTATGAACAAGGTTAAAGGTAATATTAAGGTTAACGTAATCAATGCTCCTACATACGGGGTAAACAAGAAAGATGTATTATCTGATTTAGCTGTCTTAACAGGCGCTACAGTAATAAACGAAGATCTTGGAGATGACTTAGATGTTATAAACCCAAGTTTACTAGGTACATGCATCAAGAGTGTTACTGATGATTACGAGACTATACTACAAGTAGATAACGAAACAGAAGAAGTTAAAAGTCTAATACAAGAGGTTAAAAACCAAATCAAAGAAGCTAAAGCTCCTGGAGACGTTATTAGATTAGAAAGAAGACTATCAAGGTTATCTGCTAAAGTAGCTATAGTAAAAGTAGGTGCTAACTCAGAAGTTGAGTTGAAAGAAAAGTCTGATAGAGTTGAAGATGCTATCTGCGCTACTAAAGCCGCTATTAAAGAAGGTATAGTATCTGGAGGTGGAATCGCGTTGTTAGATGCATCTATTAAAATTAAGCCTAAGAATATTGGTGAAGAGATACTTCTAGAAGCCATTAAGGCGCCATTTAAGAAGATATTAAGTAATTCGGGTGTTGAGTTTCAAGTGTCAGGTAAAGAAGGTGTAGGAATCAACGTGGTAACAGGTAAGATGGTTAATATGATTAAGAAAGGAATTATTGATCCTTTGTTAGTTACTAAAAGCGCTCTTAAAAATGCTGCCTCAGTTGCAACAACGATATTATCTACTGATTGTGTAATTAATAACTTGAGAGTTGGAGATGAAAGCAATAGGAAATAATATTCTCATAGATAAGATAAAAGAAGGACCTGTATCTAAAACAGACGGAGGTTTACTTCTAACACAGTCTCAGAGACAAGATGTTAGATATAAAAAAGCTACGGTTTTAAATTGTGGCGATCAAGTTACCGGAGTTAAAGAAGGTGATTTAATATTTTACGATAAACACGCTGGTCACAGGATAGAAATAGATGACGATGTTTATTATGTTATTAGATTTCAGGATGTTGTTGTGGTGTTATGAGAATAACGCCTAATGATATCAAAGATCTTAACATCTTTAAACATTATAGAATAGTAAGAAAGTGGGCTTGTAAAAATAATAATCTTAACGACGCGGATCTTGAGTTATTAATATACTTAGATTGTATGGATCTATTTTCAAGAAAAGATTTTGAAACAGGCTCCTATTCTTATAGTTGGAACAATAGAAGATGGAATAAGCTTCTACAAGAGGATTGGATAAAAGTATGGAGACCTAGAAATAGAACCACACAAAAATACAATATATATAAAGTTTCTTTTAAAGGTAAACAACTTATACTTAGAATGTATAAAATACTTTTAGGAGAAGAAGATATACCAACTAGTACTAGAAGAAATAAAATAATGAAAGGCCAATCATACATAGATAAAGTATTGATAACCTCGATTAATAATGTTAACAAAGATAAAGATAGATAATCATGAACAACCAATTAATGATAGACCCAATGACTGGGATGCCAGTGCAGCAAAACGCTGTTACTCCTCCAGTTCCTGGTAACGAGTTAGGCTACACAAAACCAGTCTTTAATCCTCAAGCACAAGTGCAAGCTAATGGAGTGTTTGGAGATGTTCAACAAAAAGCAAACTCAGTAAGTCCATTGTTCAAGAAAAAGTGTAATTACTAAAATTTAAGATATGAAAGGTAAAAACGGAACAATAGGAGAAAACACTTTATGGGACGGACCATTAAGTCAAGAAGGTAGACCACACGGAAAAGGATCTAGCTCTGGAAAAAACGGTATGAAATTAAAAGTTATGCAACCTTGTGGCTGTATCGGTGATTGTGGCTGTACAGAATTACAAGGTCCAATAACATTAAGAGCTAAGGGATAAAATGTTTCAAATGGGAGACATAAAACTGTATATGGCAAATATGCTAACGCTAAGTGTAACTACGTTTACAAATATAGAAATGGGGTTAAAAATCGTTTTATTATTAGTAACTATAGGATACACTATTAATAAGTGGCTTGAAATTAAAAAATCAAAAAAATAATGGCCTACGTACAACCAGATAGTTCACCTTTTTTAAGAGTAAGAAAAACCACTAAAGGTAAAGGCAGAAACTTTTTATCTACAAAAGAAGGCGCTGGTATGACAGAGGCTGGGGTAAAAAAGTATAGAAAAGAAAATCCTGGCAGTAAGTTAAAAACAGCTGTAACTGGAGATGTTAAACCTGGAAGTAAAGCAGCTAAAAGAAGGAAATCATTTTGTGCTAGATCTAAAGGATGGACTGGCGAAAGAGGTAAAGCTGCTCGTAAAAGATGGAAATGCTAAATGAAAACAACTAAAACTGGATATTTAAAAAATAGCCCTGATGTTAAAAATTCTCAAAATATAATAAAAGGAGGAGATATAACAATGAAAGGAGTTGAGTTTAAGGTTTTAGGAACTGATGATAGAGGATACACTAAAGTTATGTATCCTGGTTATGACTATAAGTTTCCAGGAGCTAAATACGTAATTGAAACACCTATAAAATAGTATGGCTTTTAAAATGAAAATGGGTAAGTTGTCTATGGACAATACACCAATATATCAAATAGATGAAGAGGATGGTGTTTTAGGTAGAGCTAATAACAACGGTTCTATTACACTTAATAAGAATTTAAGCCCATTAGAGCAGGAAGATGTTATAAGGCATGAAAAAGTGCATTTAGATCAAATGAAAAGAGGCGACTTAGATTACGACGATAAGTACGTTTACTGGAAAGGTAAGAGAATGCCTAGATCTAAAATGGATGAGGGCGCAAAAAATCTTCCTTGGGAAAAAGAGGCGTATAAGGCTAACTTATTAAAAACAACATAAAAAATTATGAGTTCACCATTTAAAATGAATCCAGGAAGAGGTTCTTTTCCAAAAACAGGTAGAGGAATCTCTAAAGCGCTTAAAGGGCCTTTGATGCAAGAAGCTAACGAGTTTGGCTTAACGCCTGAAATGCTAGAATACGCTAAGAACCAACCAGCCGCAAAACCAACTGGTAAAATATATCAAACTCCAAAAAACAATAGTGACAATTTTTTTCAACAAGCAGGTACTCTTTTAAGTAATCCTGCCGACGGAATAGCTGCTTTAGCTAATCAAGCAAGGGGAAACACGCGAAAATTATTCGGCTTAAGTGACCAAGGTGATTTAGACGGAGTTAGAGGAAGTTTAACTAACTTAAGAAGAGGAAAATTATCTGGAGATAAAGGCGTTAAAAAAGAACTTGGAAGAAGCTCTGGACTTAATTTTGCTTCGCAAGTAGGTATGTTAGGTAGCGGTACTGCTTTGGGCGCTCAAACCGTTAACGATTTAATTCAAGGAGATGCTACTGGCGCTATTATTAAAAAAGCTAAAGTGCTAAAACCTATTTACAACGCAGTTAAAAAACTTGGTGTAGATCCTACTAAGTTAACAAAACAAGCTTATAAAACTTATAAAGCTAATAAAAACGTTTTTTAGTTTTATATATAGCGGTTTTTTTGTTATATTAGACATTATAAACTTAAATCTAAATAAAATGAAAAACTTACTATTAGTACTGGCTTTAAATGCTTCAAACATTATTTTTTCTCAAACAAGCAAGCTAGAAGGATCTTGGAGCTCATATGGTAACACTTCGTATGTAACAACTATATCAGTCAGTGAATTTACAGGCTCAATAGATAGGGTATATAGCTATAGTTCTTATGAAGAAAAAAGTAAAACAGAAAAAATAATAAAACAAGACTACAACACTTTAGAAACATCACATTGCTTTGAAGATTACCAGTGGAGTATTAAATCAAAGTATGTATCATTAAACGATACCCTGATGAAAAGAATAATAACCGGCAGCGTTAATACTGTTCTATTGTATAAAAAAATAAATAAATAAATAAATAAATAAACAATTATTATGGCTTACAAGCAAAACCCTGGTCGTGGACCAATGATGAAAACAGGTAGAAACATTCCTAAAAGCATGTGTTCTCCAGCAATGCAAGTAAAAGACGCTATATCTGGAAGAAAAATCCCAGAAGGTGTGACTTTTGGAGAAACCAAAAAATCAATAGACGACTTTGGAGCAACAGCATATACAACAAGTTACAGCAAAAAAGGAACTAAGGGCGGACCTAATGGCGTAGATTTAGGTCCAGATTTCAAACCTACTAAAGAACAAACTAGAAAGGCAAACGAAAGAGTTAAAAATCAAAAAAAGTCAACAAAACCGATTAGTGGGACCGTTCAAAATAAAATCTACTCAGGTAAAACAGCTGGAATTAAACCAGTTGATTCTAAACCTTCAGGTGAAATAGTACAAAAAACTTTTAAAACTAAATCAACTGAAGAGATTCAAAAAGACAAAGACTATATTGATAAAAGAAATAAAACAAACAGGAAAAACGCAAGAAGAATGAAGCGAGCTAAGTTCTGGGGTAATATTGGTAGTGCTTTAACACCTAGTGGTAAAAGCGGTTTTAAACCTGGTTGTTTTTAATTAATGAACAAAATATTTCAATGGCTTACAGGTGGCGTTATCAAGAATATTGGTAACGTCATTGATAAGCTTACCACTACTGAAGAAGAAAAACTTTTAATTAAAAAGCAGATTCAAGAAATATTAGAAAAAGCTGATACCGAAGCGCAAACTCAAGTAACTGAGCGTTGGAAAGCGGATATGACTAGTGATAGCTTTTTATCTAAAAACATTCGACCACTCGTTTTAATATACTTAACTTTTATATTTACTGTTTTATCTTTTTTTGATGGTAATATTGGAGGCTTCGTTGTCGCGGGGCAATATATACCTATATTTCAATCTCTATTAATCACGGTATATGGAGCATACTTCGTAGGAAGGTCTTGGGAAAAAGGTAAAAGATCAAGTGATAATAAATAAATGAAAACAATTAAATTAAATCAAATGGAAAACAAGATTACAGCAGAAGAATTAAAACTAGTTAAGGAGAACCAAGGTAAAATGACTCAAGCATTATCTCAAGTAGGTGTGTTAGAGGCTCAGAAACACGGGTTGATCTCTCATATTCAAGAACTAAACAAAGAAGTAGAAGACAACAAGAAGGTCTTAGAAGAGAAGTACGGAGCAATCAGTATTAACTTAGAAGACGGAAGCTTCGAGGAAATTAAGAAAGAAGAACAAGAAGCTTAGTATATGTCGTCTATTATAAGAAAAATCAGTATAGGTTCTGACTACAAGAATGACGCAATGCATTACGCTATTGGCCAGTCTGTATATGGAGGTCATGAAATATCTCATATACTGCACGATGAATCTAACAACTCTTATAGTATACATATAAAGAAAAACAACGAGGTATTGCCATGGAAGAAATTTAATTCTAACATGGCTATATCCGTTGAATATGATTTACAGTATTAATGAGAAGTGTATTCGATTTTATAGTAAAACCTGTAGAAGGAAGATATGATAATGAAATAAAAGTTGGTGATAAGAAATTGATGTTAAATTCAAGCATCGAAGACTTTAAGTTTATCAGTAGAAAAGCTGAAGTTGTTTCTGTACCTATTGCTTTTAATTCATCTATAAATGTTGGTGACATAATAATTATTCACCACAATGTGTTTAGAAGATACTATAATCAAAAAGGTGAAGCCGTTGATAGTAGTAAACTTTTTAAAGAAAACTTATACTTTTGCCAACCAGATCAAGTCTACTTATATAAAAGAGATAATAAATGGAGACCAATTGGTACTAGGTGTTTTGTAATGCCGATTAAAAATAACAATCCTTTCTCAATGGATAAAGAGAGAAAGCATATTGGAGTATTAAAAATCGGTAATAAGTCGTTAGAAGCGCTAGGAATAAGCGAGGGAGATCTTATAGGTTTTAAACCAAACAGAGAGTTTGAGTTTATAGTAGATGATCAACGACTTTATTGTATGGAATCTAATGATATTTTATTAAAGTATGAATACAAAGGAAACGAAGAGGAATATAATCCTAGCTGGGCAAAAAGCAGTTGAGGAGTTAATTCAAGTAGCTAAAGAAAAGATAGTTGATTCAGATGATGATATATCCGCTGATAGATTAAAAAATGCTGCAGCTACTAAAAAACTAGCTATTTTCGATGCTTTTGAAATACTTAGTAGAATAGAAGAAGAGGAAAGACTATTGGAAGAAAAGCCAAAAGAAGTTAAACAGGAAAAGTCTTTTAAAGGCTTTGCAGAAGGTAGGTCTAAATAATGTACAAGCAAACATTAATAAAGATAATAGAAAACCACGTAAAACCTGCTTTACTAAAAAGAAATAATAGAAATAAAAAGTGGGCCAAAGGATACGATAGTGACCACGATATGGTTATTATAAGTTCTGATGGAACTATAGGTGAGATTGTAGAGATACAAAACTTAAAAATTGCTTTACCTGCTGTTCCAGAAGATGTTTACAAATGTTCTGACAAGAAAGAAGAACAAATGTGGTCTAGGTTAGAATATCCTAAAGAACTTGCGAAAATCAAAAGCGTTTTTGATTGGCAAAAATACCCCACTAATTTTCAAGAAGAATGGTATGGATATATTGACAAAGAGTTTGAAAAAAGGGAAAAGGGTTTTTGGTTCTATAATAATGGCAAGCCAACTTATGTTACTGGTACTCATTACATGTACCTGCAGTGGGCCAAGATTGATGTTGGGGCAGCAGATTATAGGGAATCAAACAGAATATTCTTCTTATTCTGGGAAGCTTGCAAAGCAGACATCCGTTGTTATGGAATGTCATATCTCAAGAACAGAAGGTCAGGTTTTTCGTTCATGGCTTCAGCTGAGACCGTTAACATGGCAACAATATCAACCGACGCACGCTTTGGGATTTTGTCCAAATCTGGTGCCGATGCAAAGAAGATGTTCACAGATAAAGTGGTACCTATCAGCGTTAATTACCCGTTCTTCTTCAAACCGATACAAGACGGTATGGACAGACCAAAGACCGAACTCGCTTATAGAGTTCCAGCTTCCAGGCTTACGAGAAGAAAACTCAACGAAGGTCAAGTCGAAGAGGAAATTGAAGGTCTTGATACCACCATTGACTGGAAAAACACAGGGGACAACTCGTACGATGGGGAAAAACTAAAACTACTAGTACACGATGAAAGTGGAAAGTGGGAAAGACCTGATAACATACTAAACAACTGGAGAGTTACAAAAACCTGTCTAAGGTTAGGTAGTAGAATCGTAGGTAAATGTATGATGGGTTCTACTTCAAACGCTTTAGAAAAAGGTGGTGGTAATTTCAAAAAATTATATTATGCATCAGATGTTACGCAAAGAAACCGCAATGGGCAGACTAGCTCAGGGTTATATTCTTTGTTCATACCTATGGAATGGAATTACGAGGGATTCATTGATACTTATGGATTACCTGTATTCGATCAGCCAAAAAAAGAAACAGTAGATCCAAGCGGAATACCTATAACTCACGGAGTAATAGAGCATTGGGAAAACGAAGTAGATGGTTTAAAAAACGACCAAGATGGTTTAAATGAATATTACCGTCAGTTTCCTAGAACAGAAAAACACGCTTTTAGAGATGAAGCTAAATTATCTTTGTTTAATTTAACTAAGATATACGAACAAATAGATCACAACGAAGAGTATTTGAATAGTAAATTAATTACTAAAGGTAGTTTTCAATGGGAGAACGGTGTCAAAGATACTAGAGTTGTTTTTACTCCAAACAGCAATGGTAGATTTTTAATAAGTTGGATTCCATCTGCAAATCACCAAAACCATGTAATAGTAAAGAATGGAGTAAAGTACCCAGGAAACGAACATATGGGAGCTTTTGGGTGTGACAGCTACGATATATCTGGAACAGTAGACAGTAGAGGATCTAAAGGAGCTTTGCACGGTCTTACTAAATTCAGCATGGAAGATCACCCGGTTAATATGTTTTTTTTAGAGTATATAGCTAGACCTCAAACAGCTGAGATGTTTTTTGAAGATATATTAATGGCTTGCGTTTTTTACGGAATGCCAATACTAGCTGAGAACAATAAACCTAGGCTTTTGTATTATTTTAAAAGAAGAGGCTACAGAGGTTTTTCAATAAATAGACCTGATAAAATATATTCTAAATTATCAGTAACAGAAAAAGAAATTGGTGGTATACCAAACTCTAGTGAAGATATTAAACAAGCGCATGCCGCAGCAATCGAATCTTATATAAATGATTTTGTGGGCGCTACAGAAAGAGGTTATGGAAATATGTATTTTCAAAAAACTCTTGAAGAGTGGGCAAAATTTGACATAAACAATAGAACAAAGTTTGATGCGACTATAAGCTCTGGATTAGCTATAATGGCATGTAATAAAAACAAATACACACCTGTTTTCAAGGCTACTAAAAAGCCAGTATCAATCTCTTTTGGTAGATACGATAACAGTGGTTATACCTCAAAAATAAAAAGATAAATGATTTACAAAAGCGTAAACAGCACTTTCCCAAGTCAGGTAGTACCGGACGAAGTAAAGCAGAGTTATGAATACGGTTCAGAAGTTGCTAAAGCTATAGAGAACGAATGGTTCAAAGGAGATCGAGGAGCAGGTTCTGGTGGTAGGTTCGGTAACAACTGGCAAAACTTTCACAGATTACGTCTATATGCTAGAGGAGAACAATCTGTTCAAAAATATAAAGATGAATTATCAACTAATGGTGATTTGTCTTATCTTAATTTAGACTGGCAACCTGTTGCCGTGTTATCTAAGTTCGTAGACATCGTTGTCAACGGTATGACTGATAAAGGTTATAAAATAAAATCATTTGCTACGGATCCTTACGCTCAAAAACAAAGAACAGATTACACTGCGGCTATATTAAGAGATATGAACGCAAAAAAAGTTTTAGAGTCTATAAAAAACAACTTGGGAGCAGATCTTTTTATGACTGCTAAACCTGACGAGTTGCCAACAAATAAAGAAGAGTTAGATTTGTATGTTCAGTTAAACTACAAACAATCTGTAGAAATAGCTGAAGAAGAAGTTATAGACAATATTTTAGAATTTAATAGATACGAAGAAGTAAAGAAAAGAGTTGCTCAAGACTTAACAGTTCTTGGTATAGGTGCTACTAAAACAGATTTTAATCTATCAGAAGGTGTTACAGTTGATTACGTTGATCCTGCTAACCTAGTTTATTCTTATACTGAAGATCCTAATTTTGAAGATATATATTATGTTGGTGAAGTTAAATCAGTGTCTTTGCAAGAATTAAAGAAGCAGTTTTCAAATTTAACAGACGCGGAACTAGAAGAAATTCAAAAACAACCTGCAAGTTATAATTACACTAGACAGTACAATGGTCAAGATGATAATTATGATAATGTGCAGGTTATATATTTTGAATATAAAACATATTCTAACCAAGTTTTTAAAATAAAACAAACAGATCAAGGTTTATTAAAAGCACTTGAAAAACCTGACACCTTTGATCCACCAAGTAACGACAACTTTGAAAGGGTTTCAAGATCTATAGAGGTTTTATATAGTGGCGCTAAGATATTAGGACAAGATAAAATGCTTAAATGGGAGCTAGCTCAAAATATGACTAGACCTTTTAGTAATCAAACAAGGGTAGAAATGAACTACTCTATTTCAGCGCCAAGAATGTACAAGGGTCGTATCGATAGTTTAGTTAGTAAATGTATTGGTTTTACCGATATGATACAAATCACTCATTTAAAAATCCAGCAGGTTTTATCTAAGATGGTTCCTGATGGTGTTTTTGTAGACGTTGATGGTTTAGCTGAAGTTGACTTAGGTAATGGAACCAGTTACAATCCGCAAGAAGCACTTAATATGTACTTCTCAACTGGTAGTATAGTTGGAAGATCTTTAACTCAAGACGGTGATCCTAATAGAGGTAAAGTACCTATTCAAGAGTTAAACTCTTCTTCAGGTATAAATAAAATACAAGCGTTAATTCAAACGTATCAATATTATTTACAAATGATACGTGATGTAACCGGTCTTAACGAAGCTCGTGATGGCAGTATGCCAGCTAAAGATTCTTTAGTGGGTCTACAAAAACTTGCAGCAGCTAACTCAAACGTAGCAACTAAACATATATTACAGTCTTTAATGTATGTAACTGTTAGAACATGTGAGAATATAAGTCTGAGAGTAGCAGACATGTTAAGCTTCCCTTTAACTAAAGATGCGTTAATGAACTCTATAAATTCAGTAAACGTAGCTACGTTGCAGGAAATAGGTGATTTAAATATGCATGAGTTTGGTATATTCTTAGAATTAGAACCAGAAGAAGAAGAAAAAGCGCAGTTAGAAAATAATATACAAGTTGCACTACAAACAGGTAGCATAGCCCTTAGTGACGCTATAGATATTAGAGAGATTAGAAACTTAAAGTTAGCTAATCAGTTTTTGAAGCATAGGCAAAAAATTAAAAGAGATCAGGAGCAGCAAGCACAACAAGCTAATATTCAAGCGCAAGCACAGGCAAACGCTGAGACAGCTGAAAGAGCTGCTATGGCTGAAGTTCAAAAGCAACAAGCTTTAGCTCAAACGGAATTACAAATAGAACAAGGTAAATCTCAGTTTAAGATACAGCAAATGCAGCAGGAAGCTGAAATAAAAAAGCAGTTAATGGCTGAAGAGTTTCAATACCAAATGCAATTAGCTCAAGTTAGAGCTGACGCTGAAAAAGGAAAACTTCAAGACATTGAAGACAGAAAAGACGAAAGAACAAAAATACAAGCAACTCAACAATCTGAGTTAATAAACCAAAGGCAAACCGACTCACTACCAAAAAACTTTGAATCCGCAGGTATGGATAATTTAGGTGGTTTTGGTTTGGAGCAGTTTGATCCTAGGTAAAGAATTTTTTAATTATTTAATTATATTATATTATGTCAGAAATAGTAAAACAAGAGGGAGACTTCAAAATTAAGGCTAAGCCTAAAAAGCCTAAAAAGTTAGTCACTGATAATGAAGTGATTAAGGTAGAAATGCCAAAAGTAACTCTAGAGCAAGCTGAAAAAGTAGCTCCAGAAATTACAAAGATAGAGATTAAGCCTGAAAAAGTAGATCAGATCGAAGAGGTTGTTGTCAAAGAAGAAGAACCAACGAAAGTTGAAAATGCAGTAGCTGAAGATTCAGTTATGCAAGAGATTATCGATGAAGAGGTTGAGACTGTTACAGAACAAGTTGAACAAGCTGTGCAGGAAAACAAACAAACAGGTAGAGCTTTACCTGAGAACGTTGAGAAGTTAGTTTCTTTTATGGAGGAGACTGGCGGAACAGTTGAGGACTATGTTAGATTGAATGCTGACTACTCAACAGTTAATGACGCTACTTTACTTAAGGAGTATTACAAAAAAACTAAACCTTATTTAGAAGGTGAAGATATAGATTTAATCTTAGAAGACTTTTCGTATGACGAAGAGTTAGATGAGGAAAGAGAAATACGTAAGAAAAAAATTGCGTATAAAGAAGAAGTTGCAAAAGCTAGAAACTTTCTAGAGGAAACAAAGAGTAAATACTACGACGAAATCAAGTTGAGACCCGGCGTAACTCAAGACCAACAGAAAGCTACTGATTTTTTCAACCGTTACAATGAAGATCAAAAAGCTGCAAAACAACAGCATGACCAATTTGTACAAAGTACTAAAAACTTATTAAACGATGATTTCAAAGGTTTTGATTTTAATGTTGGTGAGAAAAAATTTAGATACGGAGTCAAAAACGTCAACGAGGTTGCCGAGGCACAATCTGACATTTCTAATTTTATAGGGAGGTTCCTAGATAAAAAAGGAAATATTGCAGACGCTAAAGGTTATCACAAAGCTATGTATGCAGCGCGAAATGCTGACACTATAGCTCAACACTTTTACGAACAGGGTAAAGCCGACGCGGTTAAAGATGTTGTAGCTAAATCAAAAAACATAAGCACAGAACCTAGAAAAAATTCTAGTGGAAATGTATTTGTTAACGGGTTAAAGGTAAAAGCAATTAGCGGTTTTGATTCTTCGAAATTAAAAGTAAGAACAAAAAAATTTAACTAAAAACAATTAATTATTATGGCATTAGATCCATTATTTGGTAGTATCGTACCATCACAAAAACAACAAGCATTAGCTACAAACTTTTTATCATTCAACGGAGGAGCAAATCCTGGAGATAGCGACACTTTCGCTCAACAGTATTTACCAGAAATCTACGAACAAGAAATCGAGCGTTACGGAAACAGAACGTTATCTGGATTCTTACGTATGGTAGGAGCAGAGATGCCAATGTCTTCTGATCAAGTAATCTGGTCAGAACAAAATAGATTACACATCTCTTACACGGATGTATTAAACGACCAAGCAAATACTTTAACTATTACACCTTCTGCAACTGTAAAAAATGTAATTTCAGTTGGATCAACTATCGTTGCTATCGACAAATTAGGAGCAGAATTAAAGTGTGTTGTAACCGCTTCTAACCTTTCTACAGGTGTATTGACAGTTGCTCCTTACACTGCTACAACAACTGCTTCTTTAGCGACTACTGGTGTAAAAATCTTTGTATACGGTTCAGAATATGGAAAAGGATCAAGCACTCCTAACTACTCTGCTTCACAGACAGATGGTTATGTAAGCGTAGAGCCTGATTTCACGCAGTTCTCTAACTCTCCAATCATCATTAGAAACAAATACGTAGTATCTGGATCTGATATGGCTCAAATCGGATGGGTAGAAGTTGCAACTGAAGACGGAACTTCTGGATACTTATGGTATTTAAAAGCTGAATCTGAAACAAGATTACGTTTTGAAGACTATTTAGAAATGTCTGTAGTAGAAGGAGAAAAAGCTTCTGTAACTGGTGCTGGATCTGCTGCTGCAGCTGGATACAAAGGTACTGAAGGTTTATTTGCTGCTATCAAGTCTAGAGGAAATGAAGAAGCTGGATTCAACGCTGCTGCTGACGCATTAGGAGAATTTGACGCTATCTTGAAAAACTTAGATACTCAAGGAGCTATTGAAGAGAACATGTTATTCTTAAACAGACAAACTTCTTTAGGATTTGACGATATGTTAGCTGGATTAAACGGTGGAAATGCTGGAGCTGGTTCTGCATATGGTATCTTTGAGAACTCTGAAGATATGGCATTGAACTTAGGATTCTCTGGATTCCGTCGAGGTTCTTATGACTTCTACAAGACTGACTGGAAATACTTAAACGATGCTTCTACAAGAGGTGGTGTAACTGAAGCTGCTGCTGTAGCTGCTCCTGTTGCTGCTATCGATGGTGTATTAGTACCTGCTGGAACTTCTACTGTTTATGACCAAGTATTAGGAACAAACATTAGACGTCCATTCTTGCACGTACGTTATAGAGCTTCTCAAGCTGATGACAGAAGAATGAAGCAATGGTTAACTGGTTCTGCTGGTGGAGCAATGACTTCTGACTTAGACGCTATGGAAGTAAACTTCTTATCTGAAAGATGTTTATGTGTACAAGGTGCTAACAACTTCGTATTGTTTACTAAGTAGTAGTATTATATTACTGTAATTCTTACCCTCGTTATATCAACGGGGGTAATTATTACTCTTATTAAATTATTAAACTATTAAATTATATTATATCATGAAAACAAAAGTAAAAGCAAATGAAAAGTGGGAAATCAAAGATAGAACTTACTTTACCACAGGGTCATATCAACCATTAACGTTAAGAATACCAGCTAGGCACAGTTTAAAATCGCCTATGCTTTATTATGACGAAGAAACAAATGAACAAAGAGAATTAAGATACGCTACCAATATGTCATCACCATTTAAAGATGAACAAAA
>Ga0209304_1000502_pt1 | contig 26565 bp, 20 predicted proteins | sample COGITO_mtgs_1004_4_FD_184789 | JGI IMG/M metagenome (GOLD analysis project Ga0209304, IMG submission 184789) | Pelagic marine microbial communities from North Sea - COGITO_mtgs_100423 (SPAdes) (version 2) | ecosystem: Environmental > Aquatic > Marine > Epipelagic ...
CATTTAATCTTTACAAGGTTTCTTAACATTGAAATAATCTACAAGATTTTGTTATACTGTTTAATTATTATTATATTTACTCAATAATATAAAACATATACAGTATGAAAAAAAATTACATTTTAACTTTATTAATGACATTAATTACGGCGGTGTCTTTTGGGCAAGTTATTTTAGCCGAAAGTTTTTCTTATTCGGACGGCAGTCTTATAGGAAATAGTACATGGGCAAATGAAAGCGGAACAGCTGGGGATTTTTTAATTTCATCAGGTAAAGCTGTAATTCAACACGGTACTCCAAGTGAAGATGTAAAATTTGCATTTGATTCTGGTGCAGGAGATGTTTATGTCGGTTTTGATTTTTCTGTGGATGATCTTGGAGCACCTTATAGTGGTGGAACTGATTATGAATATTTTGCACATATTGATTTCAAGGCTAGATTAGATGTTCAAGCTGGAGCTAACGGTGGAGATTATACTGTAGGAATTTCATCTGGTTCAAGTACTGCTGAAGCAAATTGGACTACTGATTTAACATTTGGTCAAACATATAGAGCGATTTTGAAGTTTGATCAAGTAACGGGTGCGGCTCAACTGTGGATAAACCCAACTGCGTCATCAGATACATCTATTTCTGGTACAGAAACTGGTGCTGCAACTGTTGAAAATTTTGACCTTAGGCAATCTGATTCATCAGAAAATGAAACCGTTAGGGCTGATGATTTAATGATCGGTAAAACTTTTAATGATGTATTAGTCTTTGCTGAATCAACAGCGTCAGTTAAAGATAATTCAATACAAGGTTTTGCAACATACCCAAACCCAATTACAAACAATATTTTTACAATTACTAGCAATAGTAATAGTAAAAAAGAGCTTACTATTTTTAACGTTTTAGGAAAAAGAGTACTTTCTTCAAGTTTTTCTGGTGTAAAATCAGATGTTGATGTATCTACTATTTCTTCTGGAATTTACATTTTAAAAGTAACTGAAGAAGGCAAGACGGCTACTAAGAAATTAGTGATTAAATAAATTAGTTATTTTTTTAAATATTTAAAAGCTCTGAATTTTTCAGAGCTTTTTCTTTTTTGGCTAGTTAATCCTTTAAAAAGTAACCATACTTTCGCCCAAGACTAACCATACTTTTCATAAAGACTAAAGATACTTTTTAACAAAACTAACGATACTTTTAAAAAAAGTAACGTTAGTTTTTATTCCTTTTTATATTTCTAAAATTTTATGTTTTTAACATAGTATTTTGAGGTTTAAAACTTGACACATATTTGAACCTGCTATTTTTTAAAAGTAAAAGCCCAAAAACACTAAAAAGCAACTTTTACATTTTCTTTTTCACTATATTTAAAGAAAAAAGTCTGCTATGAATCTTACCTATAACTTAAGTAATATCTTGTTTTTAGATATAGAAACGGTCCCTGAATTTGAAAATTGGAAAGATATTTCAAAAGAAACCCAAGAACTTTTTGATCAAAAGACTAAATATCAACGTAAAGAAGAATTTACTGCTGAAGAATTTTATAACAGAGCAGGAATTTGGGCAGAATTCGGAAAAATAATCTGTATTTCAGTTGGATATTTTATTGATGATACGAAAAAAAAGCAATTAAGAGTTACTTCCTTTTTTGGTGATGATGAACATCAACTCTTGATTGATTTTAAAGTTTTATTAGACAACCATTTTGGGAATAAAGCAAATGTATTATGCGCGCATAATGGAAAAGAATTCGATTTTCCATTTATTGCAAGAAGAATGATTGTGCATCAAATAGAATTGCCTAAAAAATTAAACTTATTTGGAAAAAAACCATGGGAAGTTCCACATATTGATACTCTAGAATTATGGAAATTTGGTGATTACAAACACTACACGTCCTTAAAGTTATTAACTTCAATTTTAGGAATCAAATCGCCAAAAGATGACATTGATGGCAGCGAGGTTGCCTATGTTTATTACAAGGAAAAAGATTTGCAAAGAATTGTTACCTATTGTGAAAAAGATACAATTGCCGTTGCGCAAATTTTATTACGTTTTAACAATGAAACTTTATTAAAAGAAGAAGATATAGTTAAAGTTGATTAACCTTCTAATTTCATGGAAAGTTCTAACCAACGTTCTTCTTTTTGTTCCAAAGTTGCTATTGTTTCTTGCAGTTCTTTAGATTTTTCATCGATATCATCCGCTGCAATCTCTACATTTACAAATTGAGATTCAATAGTTGCTTTTCTTTTTTGAAGCCTTTCAATATCTGCTTCTAAAGAACCAAATTCTCTTTTTTCATTAAAACTTAAAGCGTTTTTTGGATTCTTTTTCTCAGCCTTTTCAACAGTTTTTTCTTTCTTTATTTCCTTTGGAGCAGAAACATCATACGCTCTAAAATCAGAATAATTTCCTGGGAAATTTTCTACAATTCCTTCTCCTCTAAAAACGAAAAGAGCATCTACAATTTTATCCATAAAATAGCGATCATGTGAAACAACCAGAAGGTTTCCAGGGTAATCTAATAAGAAGTTTTCAAGGACGTTTAGCGTAACAACATCCAAATCATTCGTAGGTTCATCTAAAATTAGAAAATTAGGATTCTGAATTAAAACAGCGCATAAATACAATCTTTTTTGCTCACCTCCAGAAAGTTTTTCAACAAAATCATACTGTTTCTTTTTGTCAAATAAAAAGCGTTCTAATAATTGTGAAGCAGAAATTTTTCGTCCTTTAGAAAGTGGAATAAATTCTCCAAATTCTTTTACAACATCAATAACCTTTTGCCCTTCTTTTATATGAATTCCCGCTTGCGTGTAATAGCCAAATTTTACAGTTTCACCCAAAATAACTTTTCCCGAATCTAAAGGAGCCTTTTCTGTAATAATATTTAAAAATGAAGATTTTCCAGTTCCGTTTTTACCAATTATTCCAACACGCTCACCACGCTTAAAAACATAATCGAAACCATCTAAAATTTTCTTATCTCCATAAGACTTAGACACTTTATGAAGTTCAAGAATTTTACTTCCTAAACGCTCCATGTTTATCTCTAATTGAACTTGATGATCTTTTCTTCTTTGATGTGCTTTCTCTTTAATTTGATAGAAATCATCTGTTCTAGACTTCGATTTTGTAGTTCGGGCTTTTGGTTGCTTTCGCATCCATTCTAGTTCTTTTTTAAATAAACTTTTAGCTTTTCCTAAATTGGTAGCTTCTAAAGCTAAACGTTCTTCTTTATTTTGTAAATAGTAAGAGTAATTTCCTTTGTATTTGTAGATTTTACCTTCATCTAATTCTAAAATTTCATTACACACACGCTCTAGAAAGTAACGATCGTGCGTCACCATAAATAAGGTTATTTTTTCTTTTGCAAAGAAAGCTTCTAACCATTCTATCATTTCTAAATCTAAATGATTTGTTGGCTCATCTAAAATTAGTAAATCTGGTTTATTAATTAAAACAATAGCTAAAGACAGCCTTTTTCTTTGCCCTCCAGAAAGAGCGCCAACTTTCAAGGTTAAATCGTCTAATTTTAATTTTGATAAAATTTGTCTGTATTGTGTTTCGAAATCCCAAGCATTGTGCTGGTCCATTAAATCAAATGCCGCCTGGTAAGCGTCACTATCATCAAGGTTTTTTAAAGCTTTTTCATATTGATTAACAATAGAAAGGATTTTATTATCAGTGGCAAAAATAGTTTCCTCAATAGTTAAATCAGGGTTAATGTCATCTTTTTGAGCTAAATACGCAATAGAAATTCCTTTTCTACTGACTACTTGTCCAGAATCAGGAACATCTAAACCTGCAATAATATTTAGGATGGATGTTTTACCACTTCCATTTTTAGCTACAAAAGCAACTTTTTGATCTTTACTAATTCCGAAAGAGATGTCTTCAAATAAAACACGTTCTCCATAAGATTTTGAGATATTTTCTACTGATAAATAATTCACAGAAATAAATTTAATTTATGCAAAGAAACAAAAAACCCAAGCGTTAACTTGGGTTTTTAATGTCATTTATAAAAATGATTATGTTGGGGAATACTTAAAAACATTTTTTATCAAAGATAAACGATAAGTATGTGTCTGTCAATCCTCATTTATGATGAAATTTTTACATCCCTATTTACAAGGAGGTTTCTCCCTATTTACAAGGAGGAATTGAAGCATATTTTACATTTTTTTTGCAACTTTTTTCAGTTAAAACTATTTTTAGAATCTCTTAATTAATGGTATCTTGCATTCGAAATATTTAGAAAAAAACATGAAAATAATAGTGCCAATGGCCGGGATTGGATCTCGTTTAAGACCCCATACTCTTACAGTTCCAAAGCCATTAACAGTGATAGCAGGTAAGCCAATTGTGCAACGTTTGGTAGAAGATATAGCTTCTGTAATAGATGAAAAAATTGATGAAATAGCATTTATTATTGGCCCTGTAGCAAAAGGATTTCCAACAAATACAGAAGAGAATTTATTAAAAATTGCAGAAGAATTGGGCGCAAAAGGTACTGTATATGTGCAAGAAGAAGCATTAGGAACCGCACATGCAATTTATTGTGCAAAGGAATCTTTGAGTGGTCCTTGTGTTGTTGCTTATGCAGACACTTTATTTAAAGCAGACTTTACTCTCGATGTCGATGTAGATGGCGCAATTTGGGTTAAACAAGTTGAAAACCCTAGCGCATTTGGTGTTGTAAAATTGCAAGATGGGTTTATTACAGATTTTATTGAAAAACCAAAAGAGTTTGTTTCTGATTTGGCTATTATTGGTATTTATTATTTTAAAAGTGGGGAAAAAATTTTAAATGAAATTCAATATTTAATTGATAATGATTTAAAAGAAAATGGTGAATACCAAATAACAAATGTTTTAGAGTCTTTAAAACAACAAGGAGCAAAGTTTATACCAGGTAAAGTAAATGATTGGATGGATTGTGGTAAAAAAGACCCAACTGTAGACACTAATAAACAAACACTTGGCTTTGAGTATGCTGCTGGTAACAATTTAGTCTCTTCGGATGTTGTTTTAGAGAATTCAGAAATTATTCAACCTTGTTATGTTGGCGCGAATGTTGTATTAAAAAACACGAAAATAGGACCTTATGTTTCTATTGGTGAGCATAGTGTGGTAGAAAATTCTATTATAGAAAACTCTTTAATTCAAACGAATGTGCAAATTTCAAATGCAAATTTAGACAATGCTATGATTGGAAACCATGCGAAATATAATGGGAATTACACTTCTGTGAGTATCGGAGATTATACAGAATTACTATAAATGTACGTTATCAGAAAGAACAAAGAAAAAAGAGAAAAGAAGCAATTTGATTATGTTAAGTTGGTTCTTTTCTCTTTTTTCTTTGTTCTTTTCTCAAATAATATTTTTGCACAAGACAGTATTCCAGCAAAAGAAGATTTAACAGAAGAGGCAGAATTAAAATTTCAAGAATTTTTCTTTAAAGCTTTATCAGAAAAATCAATAGGAAACTATCAAAAAGCAATTGAAAATTTAGAGAGCTGTAATCAAATTTTAACAAACGATGTTTCAGTTTATTTTGAATTTTCTAAGAACTACCTATTACTTAACAATACTTTATTAGCTAAAGAATATATCGAAAGGTCATTGGCAAAAGACATCCATAATCTTTGGATGTTAAAGCATTTTGTGAAAATTTATCAGAAAGAAAGAAACTATAAAGAGGCTATTAAGATTCAGCAGCAGATAGTAGCGATCCATCCAAAAGAAAGAGAGTTATTAGCAAGATTATTGATGTATGACCGTCAATACAAAGAAGCAAGTGCTTTATTGAATGTTTTAGAAAAAGAAAACACATTAACATCCAATTTAAAAAAATTAAAATCTAGTTTAGAAAAGAGAAAAGAAATTTCAGAAAAGAAGATAAATCCATCTGATTTAAGTTCTTTAATCCATCAATTTAAAACCAATAAATCGTATCAAATTTTAGAACAAATCCTGAAAGATTCAACGAATAACGATACTGCTTTATTAAAGTTTTGTGAAGAAGGTATTGCACTTTTTCCTGCACAACCGTTTGTGTATTTAGTAAAAGGAAAAATCTTAAATGATCAAAAAAACTTTCAAAATGCTTTAACTACATTAAAAAATGGTATTGATTTTGTGATTGTTGATGAAATGGAGGTTGATTTTTACACTGAAATAGCCAAAGCATTTAAAGGTCTAGGAAATAGTAAACAAGAAAAAAAGTTCAAGCAAAAAGCTAAAAATTTGAAGAATTAGAAAATGAAGGTCATAAAATACATTCTCCTTTTTACCCTTGTTTTAACTTCCTGTAAAACAAAAAAAAATATGATTGATGCCAATGCAATTGCCAAAGAAATTTCGGCAAGAAAAGTAGCAAAAAAACATATCGCAGCAAATTTTGATAAAGAAACTGTTGATGCAAAATTAAAAGTAAATTTTAACAACGGAAAAACTAAGCAAAGTTTATCTGTAAATATGAAAATTATAAAAGACGAAGTTATTTTACTAAAGGGAACTAAATTTATAACCGTTTTTAAAGCTAAAATTACACCAACTTCAGTAAGCTATTATTCTTCATTGTTTAAAAATTATTTTGAAGGTGATTTTTCTATGATTAAAAAATTATTAGGGGTAGAAATTAATTTCGAACAATTACAAAATTTGTTTTTAGGGCAATCTTTATTAAATTTAAAGGAAGAAAAACAAAATGTAGAAATTGTGAAGAATAGGTATATTTTATCACCAGAAAAACAAGTAGAATTGTTTGATATTTTTTTTACAATAAACCCTTCACATTTTAAATTGGAACAACAATCGATTGTAAAAGCTGTTAAGAATTTACGATTAGATATAAAATACCCTTCTTATAATTTAGTTGATGATGTTGTTTTTCCTGCAGAAATAAAGGTGAAAGCAAAGAATGCAAAATCTTTTACAAATATAGATTTGTATTATAAGTCTGTTGTTTTTGATACGGACGTAAGAATGTCTTTTAATATTCCTTATGGATACAAACGGTTACTATTTTAATGAATAATAAAAAGCTTCATATTCTTTTTTTATCAGGTTTTCTGATGAGTTTCTCTGTTTTTAGTCAAACTAAAAAGGAGTTAGAAAGTCAGCGCAAAAAATTTAAATCAGAAATTATAAAGTTGAATAAATTACTTTTTGATGAAAAGAAAAAAGAGAAAAATGCTTTAGAGGATTTAAGAGATATTAAACAAAAAATTGACGTTAGAAATAAGCTAATTTCTACTATAAATTTAGAAGCTAAGTTTTTATCCAAAGAGATAAAAACCAATGAAATTAAATTAGAAAAGCTTCATAAAAATCTTGCTGATTTAAAAGCTGATTATGGTGAGATGATTTACAAATCTTACAAGAGTAAATCACAACAAAGTAGAGCTATGTTTTTGTTGTCTTCACAAAATTTTTATCAAGCTTATAAACGTTTGGAGTATATAAAACAATATGCCTCTTTCAGAAAAAAGCAAGGAGAAGATATTGTTATTCAAACTGATTTTATTGAAAATATTAAAGATTCTTTAGTCTATCAAAAGCGAGTAAAAGACACGTTAATTTTATCAGAAAAGAATGAAAAACAACAAATTGAAACGGATAAAAAGAAGCAAGAAAATTTAATTACCAAAATAAAAAGAAAAGAAAAAACCTACAAAAGGGATTTACAAAAGCAAATTAAAGCAGAAAAAAGAGTTGCTAATAAAATAGATAAAATTATAAGAGACGAAATTGCAAGAGCTAACAAATTAGCTAGAGCAAAGTTGAAATCGAAATCAGTAGCAAGAAAGAAAAATGAATTTATTCTAAGTCCAGAAGCAAAAGCATTAGCTGCAAAATTTGAATTGAATAAAGGATTGTTGCCTTGGCCCGTTAAAGAAGGTTTAGTTGTTAGAAAGTTTGGTAAACAAGCGCATCCTACATTTCCGGGAATAACAATAAATGGAACAGGATTGCATATTGTTACCAGTAATGGAAGTAATGCCGAAGCGATTTATAATGGTGAGGTTTTGAATATTCTACTAGGTTCTGGAGGTACAAAAAACGTGTTAATTAGACATGGAAATTATATTACTTCATATAATAACCTTGAAAATTCCTTTGTTAAAAAAGGCGATAAAATTTTAACAGGGCAAAAAATCGGTAAAATATTTACAGATAAAATTTCTAAAAAAACCAAACTTATTTTTGTGTTATTTAAAAATACTACACGTTTAAACCCGGCTTCTTGGATATTGAAGAGGTAATTATCCTTTCATTACTTTTTTAATAATATTTTTCCCTGTCATTGCAGATGTTGTAATTACACCAGAAAATAAAGCCGCTGCGACTCCTGCAGTGACAACATCTTGCCCAGTTAAATAAAAGTTTTTAATAGGTGTTCTTGGCTTTAAGAATTTTTGTCTAAAACGTTTTGGTGTGTGGTCTAAACCATAAATTTCACCTTCGTCATAATTGATAAAATGCTTTGTTGTTAAAGGTGTAGAGAGTTCATAATGTTCAATTTTGTCTTTTGCCTGTGGTATGTGTTTAAACAAAACTTCTAATAATCGCTTTGAGATTTTTTCTTTTAATGCTTCATATTCTTCGCCACGTTTCATCCATTTGGTGCCATCCCAATTTTTAAAACCGTCATAAGGCAATAATGTAATAATATCTATGGTACTTTTTCCTGGGTATCTGTTAGTCCAATCAGGGTCTTTTGCTGAAGGAAATGAAATATAAACTACTGGAAAATCAGCATTTAAATTATGCACATAATTATCTATAGCTGTATCATGATCTATGTTGTCAGGATAGATCCAATAATTCGTTTTTGGCAGCTTTAGTTCTTCAGGAGAGCCTTTTAAGCCAATATATAAACAAGCATGAGAAACCGATCTTTTTACGGTTTGTAATTGTTGTTTTAGTTGATGTTTCTCTGCAATATCTGACGGGATTAATTTGTTATAGGTAGTCATAATTCCTGCTCCAGAAATAATATTTTTTGCTGTAAAGGTTTTTCCATCTTTCATTTGTACACCAACGGCTTTGTTGTTTTTAATGATGATTTTATCAACTTCTGCGCTAATTAAAATAGTTCCACCAGCTTTTTCTATAACTTTATCAATTGTTTTTGCAATTTCAGACGAGCCTCCAATAGGAAAACTTCCACCAGCAAAATAATGTTTGGCTACAGCTGCATGCATAACAAAACTGCTTTGTTTTGGAGGTAAACCATAATCTCCATACTGACCAGAGAGTACTTTTATAAGTTCTTCATTTTTAGTGATAGAACTTAAAACTTCATAAGTGGTCTTATCAGAGAAATTATAAAAAGGTTTGCGCATTTTACCACCAATAAGTGAGCTCATAATTGGAGGCAAAGCTTTGTCCATATAAAATTTCTGACTTGTTTTTATTGCTTTAAAAACCAAGTTCACATAAGCATCTATAGCCTGTTTTTCATCAGGAAAATAAGTAAGCATTTTATTTTTAAAGTTCTGCACACCTTTAACAAAATCATATTCTTTATCTCCAATTATAATTTTATCATATACAGCCCCCATATCTGCCCATTGTATTTGGGCATCAGAAATGTAATCGAACAATTTTTTAATCACTGAAGTTTTTCTTTGAACCTCCCCTATATAATGGATGCCAACATCCCATTCAAAACCTTTGCGTTTAAAAATATGCGTAAATCCTCCAGCAATATAATGGCGTTCTAAAACCAAAACTTTTTGCCCTTCTTTTGCAAGAATAGCTCCCGCAGAGAAACTTCCCATTCCGGAGCCTATAATTATGGAATCGTAATTTTCTGCTAAAGTTGGGTTTTTCTTGTAAGATTGGATCATAAGATTAGATTTTTTATAATAGCATACACGCTAATATACAATCTAATTTTAATGATATTCTTTATTCAGAATCGTATTTAATATTTTTCTGGAGGATAATAGAATTAGGCATTGTAATTAATTCATTTTCTTGTGTTTTTAAAGTGATAAAAAATGCCCCAATATCTCTAATTTCACCAGTAATATTGTTGTCTTTTTCAAGCACTGTAATAGTGTCACCTATCTTAACAGGATAATTTATATATAAAATTATACCTGCTGTAATATTAGATAAGAGAGACCATTGTGCAAAGAAAGCAATTCCTAAAATAGTTAAAAATGAAGAAATATAAATAAGTAATTGTTTTTCATCAACCCCCCAAATAAATGAAATAATTACAATTAAAGAAATATAAAGAAGTATTGTAATTATTTTATTGGTTACTAATATTCTTGCTTTTTGGAAACTGAATTTAACTTGAATTTTTTTCAACGATCTAGCAATAAAAAGACGAGTAAAAAAAATAAATATAATTACCGCTATCGACCACAATATTTTATAATCTGTAAACTCCATATTTTTTATTTGAATAAAGCTTTAATCTCTGTGGCATCATCTGGTTTCATCTTTCCTGCTAAAATTAAGCTTAATTGTTTGCGTCTAAGAGCCCCTTCAAAACGTTCTTTTTCTAAAGTTGTTTCTGGTATAATTTGTGGAATCTTTACCGGTTTTCCAGTTTCATCAACAGCTACAAAAGTATAAATACCTTCATTAACTTTTGTTCTTTGGCCGGATTGTCTGTCTTCAATCCAAACATCAACATAAATCTCCATGGATGATTTAAAAGCTCTAGAAACTTTAGCTTCTACAGTAACTACACTCCCGACAGGAACAGATTTGTTAAAAGCAACATGATTTACGGAAGCAGTTACCACAATTCTTCTAGAATGACGTCTGGCAGCAATGCTGCAAGCTCTATCCATTCTTGCTAATAATTCTCCTCCAAAAAGATTGTCTAAATAATTAGTTTCTCCTGGTAAAACCAGATCTGTAAGTATCGTTAAAGATTCTTGAGATGTCTTTGCTTCCATTTTAAAAATTTCTACAAATATAAGTATAGACTCTAAATAAATATTACTTTTTTATCAGTAACCAAGCATCTTCCGAAACTGTTGCTTGTATTTTATATAGGTTATTAATAGCTTCATTTTTATCTAAAAAACTATCAAAAGCTACTTCTATTAATCCCCATTTATTTGCACCAAGAATACTTGCTTTGTAACCTTGTTTCTTTAGTTGATTTACTTTTTTTTCTGCATTTTCAGGAAACTGAAAAGCACCAGCTACAACGTGATAAGGTTTTGAAACTACCTCTTCTTTCAAAACATTTAACGCTATTGTTGGCAGAGGATTAGTAATTACAAAAGTAGCGGATTGAATTTTTTTCTCAATAGCTTTTTCTTGATTTGCTATTATTGACTCTTGTTTATTTTGTTGATATGCATTGTTGCCAGCAAAGCTGAGTGTTAACATTATCGCAGCAGTAGCAGCATATTTTATAAAAGTAGGAATTCCTTTTTTGTTTTCTTTTTTTAAGATTGGAATTAAAGGTTTTACTTTTGCTATGTTTCTTTTTATTGATTCAGATGCTACTGAAGTTAACCCAAAAGATTCGGTTAAATAATTAACGGTAGTATTGGGTTCAAAAATTATCTGATCATTTTCATTTAATGTTAAAACGCCAACTGCCCCTATTTGTATAGGTTTTGTGTTGATTTCGTTTTTCCATTCAGTAACGGACAAAGCAATTATTCTAGAAGCTTTTTCAAATGTGATGTTTTCTGATGAAGCTATGTAGTTTGTCAACAAACCATCATTCACTTTTAAGTGACTATTAAACGTAATTTGTTTTGCTGGTGGATAAAAGGTATTTGAAGTTTCATTCACTTTTGCGCCAATTTTGTTGGTCACAAAACCACCAAAATCAGGAATAATTACACAATTATACCTGTAAAGTAAATCGCTAATGTAGTTGGCTAAATTCATATAAACAAATATAAAAAAATAGATGTTTTGAAAAGGGATTTCATATAAATTTTATCAACAATTATTTTTTATATTGGTACTCAAATTGTTATCTATTGGAAGAAGAAAATTTATTAGCTGTTTTGCGCTTGCAGAAAAGTAAAGCTATTGGCGATATTTTAGCTAAAAAACTTATTGTTACTGTGGGAGATGTTGCTCAGATTTTTAAAGAAAAATCAGCTACTCTTCAAAAAATCAACGGCATTGGGAGTCATGCAATCAAACATTTGTTTGATACCGAGAATATACTTAAGGCGAAACAAGAATTGGCCTATATCAAAAAAAATAAAATTCAATATTCTTATTTTTTAGAGGATGATTACCCTTACAATCTTCATAATTGTATTGATAGTCCAATTTTATTATTCAAAGATGGAAATATAAACTTGAAAAATGATAAGATAATTTCTATTGTCGGTACAAGGAATATGAGTTCTTATGGAAGAGATTTTTGTAACAAATTAATAGAAGATTTAGCGGAATATAATCCTATAATCATAAGTGGTTTTGCCTACGGAGTGGATATTTGTGCGCACAAAGCGGCTGTAAAAAACAAGCTACAAACAATTGCAGTTTTAGCCCACGGTTTTGAGCAAATTTATCCAAAAGTTCATAAAAAACATATTAATGAAGTAAATGAAAATGGGGGGTTTTTAACAGAGTTTTGGAGTGAGGAAGCTCCATTAAGAGAAAATTTTTTAAAGAGAAATAGAATTGTTGCGGGTATTTCAAAAGCTACTATTATTGTAGAGTCTGCTGCAAAAGGAGGCTCTTTGGTTACTGCAGATATTGCCAATTCTTATGACAAAGATGTGTTTGCAGTTCCTGGTAGAACAACAGATATTTATAGTAAAGGCTGTAATAATTTAATTAAAAATAACCAGGCAAATTTGTTAACGTCGGCTAAAGATATTGTAAAAATGTTAAATTGGGATTTGAATGAAAAATCAAAAATAATTCAGAAACAATTATTTGTTGAGTTAAATGAAAACGAGCAAAAAATCTATGATTTATTGCACGAAAAAGGGCAACAATTATTGGATGTAATTTCTTTAGAATGTAATATTCCTATGTATCAATTGTCAGCAATTTTATTACAAATGGAATTAAAAGGGATTACAAAACCTTTACCAGGAAAGATGTTTGAACTTATTTAATAATCCTTATTTTTGAGGTGACTCAATCCTAGAAAATGTCTTTAGAAGAAAAATTAATATCAAAAAAAAAACCTACTTTTCCAATAAGTAAATCCTTAGAAAATTTTTTAGTGAAGCACAATAGGAGTACGGTAATTCCTATTTTTTACAACGATTTACTTCGTTTTCAAGGTTCTGTATCTGTCTATGATAAAAATGATGAAGATACTCTTTGGGTAAGGACATTTTACAATGAATTTGAAAGGAAAGAAATAGATTTAAGTCTTAAAAAGATTTATACACTATTGCATTCTGATGGTAATGAAAATACAATCCCTTTTCTTAACGTAGATGCTATAGATTTTTGCACATTTGGTAATTCTAAGCCTTTTCGCATTAAAGTAAGAAACATTTTAAATGATAACTTTACTTATTTTTATGTAAAAAAAGCAGATGCTTCCCGAGTATATGGTTTAGAGTTAGAACATTTGTTATCTCCTTATAATATAAACTATTTAGTTTATAAAGATACCCTAATTGAAGAGCATATTTCTGGTATTCCAGGAGATGACTTTATTCATAATATATTGCCAAAGTGTACAAAATCGGAAAAGGCTCAAATTGCTAAGGAGTTTGTTAAATTTAAAGAACGATGTTTCATCCGATTGTTGGGAGATATGCGTTCTTATAATTATGTAATTACGCCTATCCATGATTTTGATCAGATTATTTATAAAATTAGAGCTATAGATTTTGACCAGCAATCTTTTGAAGGAAATTTAAAAGTTTACAACTTACAGTTTTTAAAAGAAAACTTTAAGATGGTAGAAATGGTAGGAAGAAAATTGGAAAATAGCTCAATAAACCAATATAAAGCGGAAGAGCGTTCTTACATCGCGAAGAGAATGATTAGTTCTCCGGATAGAACAGCACAATTAATTAATTGTATGAAAAATGACACTATTTCTTTTCCTGAAAATGTAGAATTATTGAAGAAGCATTTAATAGAATATGTACACGATGTAAAGTTTAAGGATAATAAAAATATGGGAGAGATTTTAGAAACAATTTTAGAATTTGTAAAGCGTAATTACTTAGATATAAGCGCTAAATAGGTGTCTTAATATTTTTATTTTCTAATCCTTATACTTTCAAGAACAACTGTTAATAAAATTAGACCCCCTCCAATAAAAGTATTAATACTTGGTATCTCATTTACGAAAACGAAGGCAATTATTATTCCAAAAATTGGTTGAACACTGCTTATAATACTTGCTGTAGAAACAGAAAAATGATTCAAAGAATTTACCATCATCGTATGACCAATTGCAGTCGTTAATAAAGCAATTAGAACTAAAAATGGTAGTTGACTTTCAAAATTAGAAAAATCACTTAGAAACAACACAGGAGCTAGTAAGACAGAAACAATAACCATTTGGTGCAGCATTAATGCACTTCCATTGTAATTTTTAATATGTTTTTTTAAAGTAAGGTTTCTCAAAGCGTAGCAGAAGGCAGAAAGAATTCCGAATAAAATTCCTTTTAACTGATCGTTGTTTAAAGAAAAATCTGGAACTAGTATGTAAACTCCAATTAATACTAAAATTGCGAAAAAAATATGAATCGGATTTAATTTCTGTTTTGAAAAAAAAGGTTCTAAAAAAGCAGTAATTACAGGGAAAGTGTACAAAGAAAGCATACCTAAGGCTACGTTAGAAAGTTTTAAAGCTATAAAATAAGTGACCCAATGAGCACCCATAAAAAAACCGCTTATGGTAAAAGAGAAAAAATCCTTTCTCGATTTTATTTTTAAATTCACCTTTTTAAATCGACAAAATAGATACATAAATACAGAAGCAAAACTGGCTCTGCATAAAATAATTACTTCACTAGGTAGCGCAATATATTTTCCTAAAACACCAGAAGTACTTATAAAAAGGGTTGCTAACAGTAATAGAGATAAGTTTTTATTATGCGAGTTTTCCATTAGATTCTGGTTAATATTTGTAAAGCTGTTTTTACAGAATCTATTTTAATAAAGGTAATTAATAAACGTAATCCGTTTTTAGTTTCTTTCTCTTTCATTACACAATTTTTAGAATTCTGTTGAACATATTTTAGCATTTTTGAAAATGCTGCTGTTTGATAAAATTCACTTTGCTGATTAGAAACAAAATACCCAATCATTCTTTTTTGTTTTAAAATGATTTTCTCTAAACCTAATTCTTTTGCTAACCATTTTATTCTAACAGAATCTAAAAGATCCAAGACTTCATTTGGCACTTCTCCAAATCTATCTACAATTTCTGTTTCAAAAACTTGTAATTCTTCTGCTGTTTTTAAGCTGCCTAATTTGTTATATAAACTCAATCTTTCCGTAATTGAATTTACGTAGTCATCAGGAAATAAAATTTCAAAATCTGTATCAATTTGCACCTCTTTTACAAACTCTTTAGGTTTAGAGTTGTCTGCTGGATACAATTCTTTAAATTCATTTTCTTTTAGTTCCTCAATAGCTTCCTGTAATATTTTTTGATAGGTGTCAAAGCCAATATCATTGATGAAGCCACTTTGTTCGCCGCCTAATAAATCTCCAGCACCCCTAATTTCTAAATCTTTCATTGCAATATTAATTCCGCTTCCTAAATCAGAAAATAAAACCAGCGCTTCTATTCTTTTTCTGGCATCATCGGTCATCATGTGATAAGGAGGCGTTATAAAATAACAGAATGCTTTTTTGTTAGAACGCCCAACTCGACCTCGCATTTGATGCAAATCGGACAAGCCAAAATTATTAGCATTATTTATAAAAATTGTGTTTGCATTTGGCACGTCTAAACCACTTTCTACAATAGTTGTAGATACTAGGACATCAAATTCATTATTCATGAAACCGAGCATTAAAGCTTCCAGTTTTTTACCTTCCATTTGTCCGTGGCCAATACTAATTTTTGCAGATGGCACTAATCTTTGCAACAAACCAGCAACTTCTTTAATGTTTTCAATTCTGTTATGAATGAAAAAAACTTGTCCTCCTCTAGAAATTTCATAAGAAATAGCATCTCTAATGGTTTCCTCAGAAAAACGAATAACACTACTTTCTATAGGATGTCTGTTTGGTGGAGGAGTTTTTATAACTGATAAATCTCTTGCCGCCATTAAACTAAATTGCAGGGTTCTTGGAATAGGGGTCGCAGTTAGCGTTAAAGTGTCAACATTTTCCTTGAGCGTTTTTAATTTATCTTTTACAGCAACACCAAACTTCTGTTCTTCATCAATAATTAATAACCCTAAATCTTTAAATTTTAAACGTTGATTGGTTAATTGATGCGTTCCAATAATAATATCAACTTCACCTTTATTTACGCCCTCAATTGCAGCCGTTTTTTGTTTAGCAGTTCTAAACCTATTTAAGTAATCTATTTTAATGGGAAAATCTTTTAAACGTTCTGTAAATGTCTTATAATGTTGAAAAGCTAAGATAGTTGTTGGCACTAAAATAGCCACTTGTTTACCATTGTCAACTGCTTTAAAAGCAGCTCTTACGGCAACTTCAGTTTTCCCAAAACCAACATCACCACAAACCAATCTATCCATCGGTTGTTCTTTTTCCATATCATTTTTTACATCTTGAGTGGCTGTAAATTGATCTGGCGTATCTTCATACATAAAACTTCCTTCTAATTCATGTTGAATATGCGTATCTGGTCCAAATGCAAAACCTTTTTGCAATTTTCTTTTTGCATACAACTGAATTAAATTAAAGGCAATATGTTTAACTCTCGCTTTGGTTTTTTGTTTTATTTTTTTCCAAGCACCGGAACCTAATTTATATATTTTTGGTGCTTTTCCGTCTTTTCCATTGAATTTAGAAATCTTATGAAGTGAATGAATACTTACATATAAAATATCTCTTTCTCCATAGACTAATTTAATAGCTTCTTGCTTTTTTCCTTGGACATCGATTTTTTGTAAACCACCAAATTTTCCAATTCCGTGATCCATATGGGTTACATAATCTCCAATTTCAAGTTTATTTAATTCTTGAAGTGTGATAGCCTGCTTTTTTGCATACCCATTTTTTAATCTAAATTTATGATAACGTTCAAATATTTCATGATCTGTATAGCAAAGTAATTTGTTGTTTATATCTACAAAACCCTGATATAGAGGAAAAACTACTGTTTCATAATGAACTTCTTGTTCCGCATCATCAAAAATATCATGGAACCGTTTAGCTTGTTGTTCATTTGCACAAAAGATATAGTTGGTAAAGCCCGCTAAATGATGTTCATTTAAATCATCAATTAGTAAATTGAATTGTTTGTTAAAGGAAGGCTGTGGTTTTACATTAAAAACAATTTCTAATTGGTCTTTAGCTGTTGATCTCCCAAAATTTACTAAAGTAAAATCTTGTAATTGGTTTTTAATAAAATTACCATCACAAAATAATTCTGATGGTTTTGCATGTTTAATTTCTTTGGATACATCTTTGAAAGCTTCTTCTGATTTTTGAAAGAATTTATCCAAATTACCTACTAATAAGTCAATATTTTTGATGAAAACGACCGTTTTAGACGAAATATACTTTAAGAAACTTTCTCTATTTTCTTCAAAAGTTTTGTTTTCTACATTTGGCATGATAGAAACTTTCTTCATTTTTTCCTTCGAAAGTTGAGTTTCTACATCAAAAGTTCTGATACTGTCAATTTCATCTCCGAAAAATTCAATTCTATAAGGCTCATCATTAGAGAATGAGAAGACATCAATGATTCCGCCTCTTACAGAAAAATCGCCAGGCTCAGTAACAAAGTCAACTCGTTTAAATTTATATTCAAATAAAACTTCATTTACAAAATCGAGCGATAAGCTTTCACCAACCGCAACTTTTAAAGTATTTTTTTCTAATTCTTTTTTAGTAACTACTTTCTCAAATAAGGCAGCAGGATACGTTACAATTACAGCGGGTTTTTTACGAGAATTAATCCTGTTTAAAACCTCAGAACGCAATAAAACATTTGCATTGTCGGTTTCTTCAATTTGATAAGGTCTTCTATAGGATCCAGGGTAAAAAAGCACATTTTTATCACCTAAAAGTTGTTCTAAATCGTTTAAATAATAAGCTGCTTCTTCTTTGTCATTAAAGATTAAAAGATAAGGTTTGTCTGTTTTTTTAAAGCTTTCTGAGATAACAAAAGACAATGATGAGCCCACCAAATTCGTAATTTGAAAATGGTTTTGGTCTTGTTGAAGTGCTATAATTATCTGCGAAACATTCGTAGAATTTTGATATTTATTTACAATGTTTTGGGTACTCAACGTAAAATATTTTATGCAAATATATTAATTTGAAATAGGCTTATTGAAAATGTTTTTCAAACTTTTTATTTTTTCATGGACTAGGTGTATGTAAAAGTAATGGTTTGATAATTTTTTCAAGTAGGAAGAGTGTGATGGTTTTTTAGTAGCTTTTTCCGGGGCAAAAGCTGCTAAAGATTTGTTGTAGTTTAGCAGATAATGTATAAATTTTCAGAAAAAGGATTAGAGGTTATTAAGACCCGTTTTAAGTTTATGGCGGATGTTTTATGCAATTTTAAACTTGGGGATTTTTTTAAAAGAAAAAGTATATATTAACGAAATGGGTCCTAATTTTTACTTACTTTTATATGTAGTAAGATATCGTTCTTTTATGAAAAATTTAATTATAATATTTATGCTGTTTTTGTCTTGTTCATTAAGTTCTCAAAATGACCAAAACAAATGGACAGTTGGTGTTAGTTTGTCTACAGTAATGTTTGGGGATGAGGCTTCTAAAAAGGTTAAAGAAAATTTTAATATGCAATTCCCAAGTATCGAAATTAGTCGAAAATTAGGACAAAACCTATCAGTGGACTTTATATACACTGTTGAATTTTTGCAAGCTAGGAAAGGGGTAAACGCATTTAAATATTCCTCTTTTGATACTTATTTAAGGTACGAATTGCCAGAACTTTTTTTAAATATAGTTCCTTTTGGAGGTATTGGATTTGGTTACATTAAAGGGGCTACTACCACACCAAACCCTCAGGGATCCTTAAGTTTAAATATAATGGGTGGTGCTACTATTTGGGTTTCTGAAAGAGTAGGTCTTACGGGAAGAATAATGTATAAAAATGTGTCTTCTAGCTCTGAATCAATGGCTTCTCATTTTCAGGCAATTGGGGGTATTGTCTATAACTTTAATATTAATTCGGCTGCAGGAGGAGAGGGGCGCAAGCGAATTTGGGACGAGAAACATTAATTCTCATTCAAGGTTAAAAACTTCATTAGAATTGTTTGCATATTTTTACTACCGATATAATTATCTATTTGTAAATCGATTTCAATATTGGAATTCAAAATAGTTGTTGTTGGATAACTAATTTTTCCATTTATGGATGCTAATTCTTTTGTTAATTCGTTTATCCCTGTTTTATTTCCTGAAGGTTTATAAATGAATGTTTTTTTAAAAAAAACAATATCTTCTTTTTGTTCTGCATTTAGTTTTACGAAATAGAATTGATTATTTAAAAGATGTATTATTTTATCATTTGTAAAAGTAGTTTTCTTCATTGCAAAACAAATTTTACACCAATCAGTATAAACAAAAGCTACAATTGGTTTTGGATTTTGTTGATGCAGTTTTTCTATTTCAGGAAAAGTATACACTTTTAACGTTGTTTTTTTTGTCTGTGCATTCGTTGTAAAATATCCACACAACAAAATATAAAGAAATATTTTATTCATTTAAAAAAGTGTAAATCGTATACCTGCAAATGCTCTAATACCTTGATTCGAAGCATAAACATAACTTGGGTCAAAAGCTAATTCAGGATTTTTTACTGTGTCAATCCCAATGTCAAAAGGGTTGTTTGCATTGTTAATACTATTTGCAGGTGGTGTAAAGTTTAATAGGTTTTTTATCCCTCCATAAACTTCCCAACTATTGCTAAATTTTTTTGTTAACTGAATGTTTTGAATGCTAAACCATGGAGAAAATTCAGCCCTATTGTCGTTTACTCCAAGCAAGGGTAAACGCATTGGGCCATATAAATTACCAGTGTAATCTAAAGTAAAGTTAGTATCAAACTTATAAGAAATAGACCAAACACCACTAAATGTTTCAGTTAATAATTGCCTTGTTTTAATGTTGTTTTCTGTAACAGAAACATCCATAAAAGTAGCACCTATATTCATGGTAAAACCATTTGTAAACAAAATGTCGGAAGTAAAAGAAATTCCTTTAGATATTGAGTATCCATTTAAGTTGGCATAAATAATTTTGTTAGGATCAGATTCATAATCAGGTAAAATTCTATTATTAAAATATGTATAAAATATGCTTGTATCAAAGGTGATAAATATATTTTCTGTATTTATTTTTTTTACATAGTTGATGTTTGTATTCCAAGAAGTTTCAGGTTTTAATTGTCCCCTAAATTCTACTTCCCTAGCTCCTGTTAAAGCGGCATGATCTTCTGTGAAAACATTTGCGACTCTAAATCCATTTCCAATACTTACTCTAAAAATATCTGATTTATCTTTTGAATTCCACTTGTAATTTATCCTTGGCGAGAAAATATTTCCATGTATACTATTATAATCCCATCTTGCGCCTAATAATAATTTATTTTGTTTGTTAAGGTTAATTTCGTCCTGCAGAAAAATACCAGGTAAATGAGTTTTTGAGGGTTTATTTTTAATCCCATTTTCATCAATTGTGGCAAATGTATTATCATCATAAAAGGTATATCTGTATGCAATACCTAATAAAAAGTTATGATTTTCTTTAATTCTTTTATTGTAGACAAATTGTCCAAAGCCAATCAGTTGTGCTGCCTCATATTTATCTGTGCCATAAAAAGAATCTTGATAATGGCCATTTGCACTAAATTGAAAATTAATATTTTCAGTGGTTGGTAATTGGTATGTTCCAAAAGTTTCCCATCTATTTGTGTAGATGCTTTCACCATATTTAATGTTGGTTCCTCTGTATTTTTTTTCCCAATCCATTTCACCTCCCCATCTATCTTCATAGACGTATCTTCCAGCGATTGTAAATACTTTGTTATTCTTTCTTTCGATATTTATTTTATTAAAAAATGAAATTCGATGCTGTAAAGTTAAATCTGTAAACCCATCTTCATTATTATCTATTCTATTTTGATAATTGAAATAATTTACTCCTAATAGACTTTCAATTTTTTCTGATAATTTATAACGTAAACCAACATCAGTATTTATTTCTCCCCAAGAACTTGTAAAAGTATCAGTAGTTAATTTAGGGGAATTTGAGGGTCTTTTTGTGATGATGTTTATAATACCTCCAACAGCTTCAGAACCATATAATGTAGATGCTGATCCTTTAACAACTTCAACACGTTCTATTAATGCTTGTGGTATTCCTGTTAAACCATAAACTGTAGAAAGCCCGCTAACAATCGGCATTCCATCAATTAAAACGAATGTATAAGGTCCTTCTAAACCATTAATATGGATATCTCCCGTATTACAAACATTGCAATTTAATTGTGGCCTAACACCATTTACATTTTGCATAGATTCAAAAATAGAAGGCGTTGGGTTTTTCTTAAAAAAAGATGTACTATATACTTCAACAGGTACAGGGCTGTTCGATTTTGTTACAGGACGTAAAGTTCCTGAGATAACAATTTCATCTAAAGAATTATTTTCGGATAAAGAAAAATTTTTAGTCAGTTTTTGATTGCTATTAAAGGATATTTTTATTGTTTTTGTTTGATATCCAATACTGCTTACAATAAGCGTATAGTTCCCTTTCGGGATGTTGCGTAATTCATAAAACCCATTTTCATTAGACGTTGTGCCAATTTTTGTCTTCTTCAAATAAATATTTGCATAAGGTAAAACTCCACTTCCTGACTTAATCTTTCCTGAAATAGTATTTGTTTGTCCGTAAGAACTGGTAATTCCTAAAAACAAAATAAGTTTGATAAATATGTTCACTTTTTCATTTTAAATTTACGCAAATATAAATATATTTTTAGACTTGTCTAAAAATATATTTATATTAAAATAAAAAGTATATCTTTGTTTTACAATTATTAAATAAAATGTTTACACTTTCTGAAGAAAATTATTTAAAAGCAATTTATCATTTAGAAATAGATGCCGATAAAGGAATTAGTACAAATTCTATTGCTAAAAAATTAGAAACAAAAGCTTCTTCAGTAACAGATATGGTTAAGAAACTATCTGAAAAGGAGGTGGTAGTTTATAAAAAATATCAAGGGGTAAAATTAACTAATTATGGAAAAAAGACCGCAGCAAATATTGTAAGAAAACACCGGTTATGGGAGGTTTTTTTGGTTGAAAAATTAAATTTTTCTTGGGACGAAGTACATGATGTAGCAGAACAATTAGAACATATAAAATCTCCAAAATTAATCAATCAGTTAGATTCTTTTTTAGGATTTCCAAGCAATGATCCTCATGGAGATCCAATTCCGGATAAAGAAGGAAATTTAAAAATTATTGAAAAAAGCTTATTATCTACCTTTTATAAAAATGAAAGCGGTGTTTGTGTAGGTGTAGACGATTCGTCATCAGAATTTTTACGTTATTTAGATAAAAAGGGAATCACTTTAGGAAAACAAATTACAGTATTAGAAAAAGAAGATTTTGATGATTCTTTATCCATTGAAATGGACAATAAGAAATTTTCAATTTCAAATAAAATTGCGAACAATTTATATATGAAAAAATAATGAGTACATTCGATCAACTAGTAGTATTTGGAAAAGAACACCCAATATTGGCAGCATTATATGCTTCTCTTTTTACCTGGGGTTTAACAGCTCTGGGAGCATCTTTAGTCTTCTTTTTTAAAAAATTAAACAGAGCAGTTTTAGACGGTATGCTAGGTTTTACGGGAGGCGTAATGGTGGCCGCAAGTTTTTGGAGTTTACTAGCTCCAGCAATAGATAACAGTCCTGGAGAGGGTTTTTTAAAAGTTTTACCGGCAGCCATTGGGTTTGGATTAGGAGCTTTGTCTCTTTTTGGAATGGATAAAATTTTACCACATTTACATATCAATTTTAAAGAAAATGAGGCAGAAGGAGTAAAAACTGAATGGCATAAAACAACGTTATTAGTTTTGGCGATAACATTGCATAATATTCCAGAAGGTTTGGCAGTTGGTGTTTTGTTTGGGGCAGCATCGACACTTGTGGGGGTAGAACAAACAGAAATGATTGTTGCAGCTATTTCTTTAGCAATCGGAATTGGAATTCAGAATTTTCCCGAAGGTTTTGCCGTTGCAATGCCTTTAAGAAGGCAAGGTGTTAGTCGATTAAAAAGTTTTTGGTACGGACAGTTATCTGCAGTTGTAGAACCAGTTGCAGCAGTTTTAGGTGCTTTAGCAGTATCTTTTTTTACACCAATTTTACCTTATGCTTTGGCGTTTGCAGCAGGGGCAATGATTTTTGTGGTAGTAGAAGAGGTGATTCCGGAAACCCAAAGAGATAAATACACAGATATTGCTACTCTTGGTTTTATTGGTGGATTTATAGTAATGATGTCTTTAGACGTTGGTTTAGGTTAAAATTTAATAAAAAATATTTTTAGAAAGCCAAACAATAACTGTTTGGCTTTTTGTATTTTGCAGTAAAAATAGTTCTGTGCAACAACCATCAATCTTTCAAGTTTACAATGCTTCTGCAGGAAGTGGAAAAACATTTACACTTGTAAAAGAATACTTGAAAGTTTTATTAAACTCTGAAGATATTTTTTCTTTTCAGAAAATTTTAGCAGTTACATTTACCAATAAGGCTGCTGGAGAAATGAAAGAGCGGGTGTTGTCTAGTTTAGAAGATTTTGCTGCGGGAAAAGAAAACGATTTATTCAACATTATAATAAAAGAAATAGATGCTGATAAACCAATAATTCAGCAGAGAAGTAAGAAAATATTGGAAGCAATTTTGCAAAATTATGCTGCTTTTTCGATAACTACGATTGATAGTTTTACACATAAAATTATTAAAAGTTTTGCCTATGATTTAGGTTTACCTCAAAATTTTGAGGTTGAAATGGATGCAGTTTCTTTGCTAAATCAAGCAGTGGATGTCTTAATTTCTAAAATAGGATCCGATAAAAAGCTAACAAAACTTTTGATTGATTATTCTTTAGATAAAACAGACGATGATAAATCTTGGGATATTTCTAGAGATTTAAACGAGTTTGCAAAAGTGCTTTTAAATGAAGATGATATTAAACACTTTAGAGCGCTTGCTAACAAAAAATTAGAGGATTTTACAAATCTAAAAACCAAACTATATAGCCATCAAAAGGAATTAAAAGAAGCTATAAAAAATGTTGGTGAAGCGTTTTTAGATTTAATTGAAAATCATGGTATAGCGCACAAGGATTTTATGCGGGCGACAATTCCGAAATTCTTTTTAGATTTGAGCGCGAAGTCAGTAAATATTGATTTTCTAAAACGAAGTGAAACTATTGAAAAAGCGATTGAAAATCATCAATATTATTCGAAAACAACAACAACTGCTGTCGCTTCACTAATTGAAAATATTGTTCCAGAAATAATCAATTTGTATGCACAGTCGAAAGATTTGTACAGTCAGTTTTTGATGAATAAATTGGCCTTAAAAAACATCATTCCCTTAGCAGTTTTAAATAATATCAACATAGAATTAGAGCAAATAAAAGAAGAGAATAATATAAGATTAAATGCAGAGTTTAATCAACTTATTTCAGATAATATTAAAGAGCAACCTGCACCTTTTATTTATGAAAGAATTGGACAGCGTTTTCAGCATTATTTTATTGATGAAATGCAAGATACGTCTGAGTTGCAATGGCAAAATTTGATTCCTTTAATAGACAATGCACTAGCGCAAGAAAATAGTAATCTGTTATTGGTAGGAGATGGAAAACAAGCCATATATAGATGGAGAGGTGGCAAAGCAGAACAGTTTATTGAGTTGGGTTCTCCTTTAAAAAACCCTTTTCATGTTAAAAAAGAAATCCAGAGTTTAGAAACCAATTTCAGAAGTTATTCAGAAGTCATTAATTTTAATAATTCATTTTTTCAGCACACCGCAAATTTTATTCAAAATGACTCATATAAGAATCTTTTTATAGAAGGAAATAAGCAATTTGAAAATTCTAAAAAAGGTGGATTTGTTTCATTAACATTTCTCGAAAAAGAGGAAGATAAAGACTTAGAAAAATTAAAATATCCAAAGAAAGTTTTAGAAAAAATTAATAAATTAAAAGATAGTTTTTCTTTAAATGAAATTTGTGTTTTAACTCGGACAAAAAAAGATGGAGTTGCGGTTGCAAATTATTTGTCTGAAAATGGAGTCGATATTATTTCTTCAGAAACGCTGTTAATACAGAACAGTCCTAAAGTATGCTTTATTATTGATGTTTTAAAGGTCTTGCAAAATGCTAATGATGAAGAAACACGTTTTGAAGTCTTGTATTTTTTGCATCAACATTTGCAAATTAAGAATCCAAAACATATTTTTTTTAAAGAGTTCTCAAAAGTTGATAATCAAACTATTTTTGAATCTTTAAAATTGTATGGAATTTCTTTTGAAATTTCTACTTTTTATCAGCTGCCATTTTACGAAAAGATCGAAGAAATTATTAGAGGCTTTAATTTGATTCATACTTCTGACGCGTATTTACAGTTTTTTTTAGATGTTGTTATAGAGCAGCAAAGAAAATCTACAGATGTTGCTGATTTTCTCGAGTTTTGGGAACTCAAAAAAGATAAATTAAGTATTGTTGCTCCGGGAAGCTCAAATGCAGTTCAAATTATGACCATCCATAAGTCTAAGGGATTAGAATTTCCTGTGGTTATTTTTCCTTGTGATGTAAATATTTACAAACAAATAAATCCGAAAGTTTGGTTAAATGAATTACCAGAAAATTACGATAATTTCGAGGAATTATTAATTCCTTATAATAAAGAATTAAGTTATGTAAATGATACGGGCTTGGAAATTTACAATCAGCAAAGAGAGGAATTGGAATTAGATAATTTTAATTTGCTTTATGTTTCTTTAACAAGAGCAGTTGAGCAATTGTACGTAATTACGGAAATGAAAATTTCAGCAAAAGGAGAAGAAAATACAAACTTTTATTCTGGTGTTTTTATCAACTACTTAATCCAAAATAAGCTTTGGAAAGAGGGTGTTTTAGAATATTATTTTGGTGATGAAATTAGAGTAAGTAAAAATGAACTACAAAGTTCGGTTGCTGAAATTCATCAGAAATTTATTTCTACTCCTTGGCAAGAGCATAATGTTGTTCTATTAGCGGGTGCTTCAAAATTATGGGATACAAATCAAGGAAAAGCGATCAATTTTGGAAACTTATTTCATGAAATCTTGTCAAAAATTATCACGGAAAAAGATGTTAGTAAAATTATAGCGGCATATCATCAAGAAGGAATCATAGATAAAAATCAATTATTAATAAT
>Ga0209304_1000504_pt1 | contig 26535 bp, 23 predicted proteins | sample COGITO_mtgs_1004_4_FD_184789 | JGI IMG/M metagenome (GOLD analysis project Ga0209304, IMG submission 184789) | Pelagic marine microbial communities from North Sea - COGITO_mtgs_100423 (SPAdes) (version 2) | ecosystem: Environmental > Aquatic > Marine > Epipelagic ...
TGAGCTTGCAAAAAGAGAATTGAGAGACGATATGCCAGATACAGGAAGGTTAAAGCCACGAACTGAGCCGGTTCAGAAGCGAGCTCTGGAGCGTAGGGAGGCAATCCTAAGGGTCACCGCCCTACTTCTTGAGGAAGTTGGTCAGGATGATTTGACAACTATTCTGGTTGCCAAGCGTGCGAATATCTCCGTGGGTACGCTCTATCACTACTTTCCGAATAAATACGCAATACTCAATGCCCTTGGCGAGCAATGGCTTGGCGAGATTGAAAATGCTCTGGTGGAATTAGAGGGATTTAACGTTGAGTCACTGAGTTTAAGGCGCTTTGTGGATAAGTGCGTAGAGCGCATGCTGGCCGCTTATACCGCCCAGCAAGGTCTTTTACCTTTGGTCAGGGCGATCTACGGCGTGCCGCAGCTCAAGCAGCTGGACACTGCCTATAATCAGCTGGTTATTAACGCTATGGCGCGGATGTTTGAGCGCCTGGAGGTTGCTGAGCGCCCTGCTGAGCTGGCACGATTGGCCCGCGCCTATCATGAAATCAGCCACAGCTTGCTGTTATTGGCGGTGAGTCAGGGTAAAGCTGATAGCCTCAAAACCTTAAATGACCTGAAATATTTAACGCTGTGTCTGCTAGAGCGTGCAAAAAGTCAGTTCTAGAATTGTTCCACAGGAGATAATTCACTTAAATAAAAGCATGTAACTAACTGATATACTTGCGGTATATATTCAGCCTAGTTTATCGCGCTTTGGTTCTCATAGTGACAAACTCCTCAGCCGCTGAGGGATGAATACCCACAGTGGCATCAAAGTGGGCTTTGGTGGCGCCAGCTTTAAGTGCGATACCAAGACCTTGAATAACTTCAGCGGCATGTTCGCCCACCATATGGCAGCCAACCACCCTATCGGTTTCAACATCTACCACCAGCTTCATGGTAATACGGTCAGCGCCGCCACCCAGTGTTTGCAGCATCGGCTTAAAGTCAGAGGTATACACCGCAATATCTTGATACTCGGCTCTCGCCTGCTCTTCACTTAATCCCACGGTACCCAATTCAGGCTGACAGAAAACAGCGGTTGGAATATCGCTGTAATCAATGACTGCGCTACCATCACCATAGAGATGATCAACTAACACCATAGCTTCTTGGATAGCCACAGGGGTTAATTGAACACGATCTATAACATCCCCCAATGCATATATGCTGGGTTCGGCACTACAAAAGTTGTCATCAACAACGATAGAGCCATTATCACGCAGCACTACAGCCGTATTTTCAAGTCCCAGACCCGCGGTATTCGCCTGTCGTCCAGTGGCATAGAGAACCAAGCCAGTGCTCAGTGTCGCTTGGTCTTGCAGTACTACGGTTAGATCATCAGTGGTTTTAATAATCTCATTGATTTCGGTATTTAGATGGATATTGACTCCCTTGTTAGCCATACCCTCGGTCACCTTATCGCTCATCTCGCGATCAAAAGACTTAAGTAAATTGGCGCCGCGATAAACCAGATGGGTATCTACACCCAGCCCATTCAAGATGCCGGCGAACTCAACGGCTATATAGCCACCGCCAACCACGACGGCAGTTTTCGGCAATTGCTCAAGCGAGAACATTTCATTGGAGCTAACTGCGTGCTGACTTCCTGGAAACTCCGGGATATAGGGCCAGCCGCCAGTGGCGATAAGAATCGTTTTAGCCCTGTAAGTTTGGCCGTTTACAGCAACTAGGTGCGGCCCGGCAACTGTTGCGCGACCATTGAAGAGATCTGCACCGCTATTATCAATCAAGTTGTTGTAGATGCCGTTGAGCCGTTCTATTTCTTGGGTCTTATTATCCCGCAAAGTAGCCCAATCTAACCTCGGCTGCTCTGATACAGACCAGCCAAACCCTTTGCTGGCATGAAATACCTCAGGAAATTGCGAGGCATAGACAAACAGTTTTTTCGGGACACAGCCAACGTTGACGCAGGTGCCGCCCAAGTAGCGATCTTCAGCGACCGCTACCTTCAACCCTTTAGAGGCTGACATACGAGCAGCGCGAACACCGCCGGAGCCTGCGCCAATAACAAACAGGTCATAATCAAATTCAGCGCTCATTGATCTTGCTCCTTAAGATTAAACCAGGCCAGTTTGCTGTGCAGGCTAACAACATGGCCAACAATAATCAGGGTTGGCGCCTTGGCGCCCGACTCGCGAACAATCCCCGGCAATGTATCTAAATCACCGGTAAACAGACGTTGATTATCCGTAGTACCCTTCTCTATTAAAGCGGCTGGTGTATCCGCTGCAAGGCCGTGATCTTTAAGTTTTTGACAGATGGTTTCCATGCCACTGAGTCCCATATAGAAGACTAGGGTTTGGTTGGGCTGGACTAATTCCGGCCAGTTGAGGTCCATTTTCCCCGAGCGCAGGTGGCCGGTAATAAACCTTACTGACTGTGCGTGATCGCGATGGGTCAGCGGGATACCCGCATAGCTTGCGCAACCAGAGGCGGCAGTAATACCGGGCACGACTTGAAAGGGAATATTGTGCTCGGCAAGTGTTTCAATTTCTTCGCCGCCGCGACCAAAGATAAACGGATCACCGCCTTTAAGACGGACAACGCGGTTGCCTTCTAGGGCGTAATCAACCAGCTTTTGATTGATATTGTCCTGAGTTACCGGATGGTCTCCAGCGGTTTTGCCCACGTAGATACGCGTGGCATCACGGCGCACAAGATTGAGGACTTCAGGCGAAACCAGTCGATCATACAAGACTATATCGGCCTGCTGCATCAGTCGCAGAGCTTTAAATGTCAACAGATCTGGATCACCGGGACCGCCGCCAACCAGATAGACTTCACCGGTTTTAAATTCATCGGTATTGTCGAGCTTATCGGTTAACAGGCGTTCGGCCTCGTCGAGATTATTGGCATAAGCCTGCTCGGCGATGGGGCCGTAAAACACCTCTTCCCAAAAAGCCTTACGATCAGCGCCGTTGGAAAACTTGGCCTTAACACGTTCGCGAAAGCTGCCGGCCAGTGAGCCGAGTTTGCTCATTCCGGCGGGCAGTAGCGCCTCAAATTTTGTTCGCAACAATCGCACCAACACCGGCGCATCACCGCCGCTGGAGATAGCAATTTGAATGGGCGAGCGATCGACAATCGAAGGGAAGATAACGGTCGAAAACCCAGGGTCATCAACCACATTGGAAAGAATGTTAGCGCTCTGGGCGTGCTCTGAAACCAGACGGTTGAGATCGCGATCATTGGTCGCCGCAATAACCATAACAATATTGTCGATATCCAGCATATGCTGGTGCTCATAAGCACTGGTAATCAGACGCAGACCATTGCAGCCGTGCTTCTTGTCGGCGGTATCCATCTCGAGTAAATCAGGACAGAAATCTTTGGCGACAATGGTGATAATGGCGCTAGCCTGTTGAACCAAACGCACCTTACGCAGGGCAATTTCACCGCCGCCGACCACCATAATATTGCGGCCTTTAAGATTGTGGAATAGTGGGAGGTAATCCATTTTTTCTCTTTAATTTAATGCTTTGGCTTTATATAGACTTGGGAAGACCTTTGAAGATCCCTCGTCACTTCGCTCTGTCCGGATGACAACACTCTGTGATTTCGACCGCAGGGAGAAATCTGCATGAGATCCCTCGTCGCTTTGCTCTGTCGGGATGACAGGTTAGGTGTTTACACCCAACCTGTCATTTAATAACCGTCAGACCATTCATCAGGGGCTGCAGCACCTCAGGTACAGCAATCGAACCATCCGCTTGCTGATAGTTTTCCATCACCGCCAGTAACGTGCGCCCTACTGCCAGGCCAGAACCATTCAGGGTGTGGAGAAGCTCTGGTTTACCCTCGGCATTTCTAAACCGCGCTTTCATGCGGCGCGCTTGGAAATCTGCAAAGTTACTGCAAGAGGAGATCTCGCGATACTTCTCCTGTGAGGGCAACCAGACTTCAATATCGTAAGTTTTGGCGGCAGAAAAGCCGAGATCACCACCGCAGAGAATAACCGTTCTGTAAGGCAGATCGAGCTTTTGTAGAATCGCTTCGGCGTGGCCGACCAACCCTTCGAGGGCATCCCAAGAATCGTCTGGGTGGACAAACTGCACCATCTCAACTTTCTCAAACTGGTGCTGGCGAATCATTCCTCGCGTATCGCGACCATAGCTGCCCGCTTCACTTCTAAAACAGGGAGTATGAGATACAAACTTCACCGGAAGTGACTCGACGATTTCATTGCGATAGATATTGGTAATTGGCACTTCGGCGGTAGGAATCAAATAGAGCTCTCGCTCATCATCGAGCTTAAAGAGGTCTTCCTCAAACTTGGGTAGTTGCCCCGTGCCGTAGAGTGAGTCACGATTAACGATATAGGGTACATAGACCTCTTCGTAACCGTGATCATAAATATGAGTGTTGAGCATAAACTGAGTCAGCGCTCGGTGCATGGTGGCTAAACCACCACGCATTTGTGAAAAGCGTGAGCCAGTAATTTTAGCCGCCGTATCAAAGTCCAATGCATTGAGGGCATCGCCCAGATCGACATGATCTTTAACCGCAAAGTCAAAGGTCTTAGGCGTACCCCAGCGGCGCACCTCAACATTGTCGTCTTCATCATTGCCCGCAGGAACAGAGCTGTGAGGAATATTAGGAATACCCTGCAACATGGTATCAAGGTTGCCCTGCACTTCACCAAGAGCCGCATCTGCCTGTGCCGAAGCATTTTTAATCTGCTCACCCTTGGCCTTGAGGGGCTCAATATCTTCGCCCTTAGCCTTGGCTTCACCAATCAACTTGCCCATTGATTTAGCGTAGGCATTGCGTTCTTGCTGCAAACTTTCAGCGGCTAACTGCAGCTCTTTGCGCTGAGCTTCGAGGGCTAAAAAAGCGTCTGTATCAAGGTCATAGCGCTTGATTTTAAGGCTATCGGCAACGGCATTTAAATCCGAACGTAACAACTTCGGGTCGAGCATGGTGGTTTCCTTAAACTAATTTGGTAATTAAATAAAAAGTTAATAAAAAGCTAGTTAAAACAGCAAATTTATAATAAACGGGTAAGCCAGATTGAACTGCTAATGGCAACAAGACAAAGAACCACTGTTGCCAGCACATAAACCAGAGCCAGAAAAAGGTGGCCATTTTGCCATAAACCTAGGGCATCAAGCGAGAATGTTGAGAAGGTTGTAAAGGCACCTAGAAAGCCAATCATTAAAAGGCCGCGCATTTCTACCGGCAAGGCGGCTTTTTCAATAATAACCACAAACAATATACCCATAATAAAACTGCCCAATACATTGACTGACAGCGTCGCATAGGGAAATTTATGGCTGGAAACACTAAATATCCACGTGCTTAGGGCGTAGCGGGCCATAGCCCCCAGCGCACCACCTATGGCAACAGCAAACCAATGCATTATTGTTTATCCTCTTTATTGTTGTTGTTATTTGCCTTTCTTGTTTTATCTTGCGAGCGCAGATAGTCGAGCTTTTCCGAGATCTTTTTTTCCAGCCCGCGGTCAGTGGGAAAATAGTACTGCTTGTCAGCTAATTCATTCGGCAGATAAGTTTCGCCAGCGGCATAACCACCCTGCTCATTGTGGGCATATCTGTAGTCTTTACCGTAATCCAGCTCTTTCATTAGATTTGTCGGTGCATTGCGCAAGTGCATTGGCACCTCATAACTGGGCAGTGAACGAACATCGGCCATGGTTTGATTAAACGCTGTGTAAACAGCGTTACTCTTCGCCGCGATGGCAATATAAACTACCGCCTGGGCCAGGGCCAATTCCCCTTCAGGGCTACCAAGCCGCTCCTGAACATCCCAGGCTTTCATACAGATATCCAGAGCGCGAGGATCTGCATTGCCAATATCTTCGCTGGCCATCCGCACCAGTCGGCGGGCTATATAAATCGGATCGCAACCGCCGTCCAACATTCGACACAACCAGTAGAGAGCCCCATCGGGTGAAGAGCCGCGCACGGATTTATGCAGTGCGGATATCTGGTCGTAAAAATATTCACCACCCTTATCAAAGCGTCTGGTGTCACCGACAAGCACCTGTTCGAGAACCTGCTTATCTATTGTTGATAGTTCGCCCTCCTCGGTTGCCAGGTCATTGGCGATCTCTAAAAGATTCAGGGCGCGACGGGCATCGCCATCGGAGGCGGCGGCCAATAGATCCATAGCCTGCTCATCAAGCGATATTTTCCGTTCACCCAAGCCACTGCTGTGATCTTCAAGGGCCTGCTGTATAACCGTTTTAATTTGGCTCTGCTGCAGGCTCTTAAGCACATAGACACGACAGCGTGATAACAGTGCATTGTTTAATTCAAAGGATGGATTTTCAGTTGTCGCGCCGATAAACACCAGAGTGCCATCTTCGACAAAGGGTAAAAAGGCATCCTGCTGGGACTTGTTAAAGCGATGAACCTCATCGACAAACAGTATGGTTTTACGACCGCGCAGATCGCGTTGTTCAGTGGCTTTGGCAATGGCGGCGCGAATCTCTTTGACCCCAGACAGAACCGCCGAGATACTTTCAAAGTGGGCATCTGCCGAAGCGGCAATAATCTTTGCCAAGGTGGTTTTGCCAACCCCTGGCGGACCCCAAAAAATCATCGAGTGAAGCGCACCACTCTCAATGGCTTCACGCAGCGGCTTGCCCGGGCCGATAAGATGCTCCTGCCCGAAGAAACCATTGAGAGACGCCGGACGCATACGAGCGGCCAGTGGACGGTAGACTTGCTGAGCAAATAGATCGGTTGGCATTACTAGGGCTTGCTCTGTAAATGGCTCTGTAAATTGCTTTCTAGATTGCTCTGTATAGAGCTCTGTAAATTATTAATGACATCCACCCCAGCAGGTATATCGAAAATAAAACGATCGGCATTAAGGGCTGGATTTATCTGCAGATTAGAAAAGCTAATAGTCGTTATCTGCTCGAGATTATCGGTAAGAGCAATGGACACCGGTTTATTGTCCGCGAAGCTAATATCGATACTGTTAAACAGGCTTCCAGCTTTGGCAGGGGTCAGAGTGAAGTGCCCTTCTGTAACTTCATGGACTAAATAGGCACTGTCGAGCTGATCAAGATCACCAGAGAAAAGTATCGCCGGTGTTGCGGCAATATCTGGATTAAACGATTGAATAGTCACCTGCTCAAGATCGGGGTCGAAAACCCACAGGGTAATCCCGTCGGAAATGATTTCCTGCGGCATTGGCTGTTCGACAACCCAGCGAATTTTATAGGGCTGTGCAACCTCAAAAAGACCCTGAGATAGCTGAAGCTCAAACCCTTCAGAGTCAGTTATACGCTGTTTAAAGTGCGCCGAAAAACTCTTAATAGGCTGCAGAAGATCGCGCAAATGTTGCGAGCTGTTATTGGGGTTTTGGGCGTGGATGTGAAAAGCAGCCACAAAGCAAAAGATAAGGGAGGTTATAGATAAAAAGCGCATAAACAATTGTATCCCTGATCACTTAACCACAATAGTTATTTTTTTCGACATCACAGGCCTGATATGCGGCACGTGATTATGATTGCCTAAAAGTAGCTGCAGGCTGTGCACGCCGGGTTCAAGGTTCAGTGTGGTTTGTGTTTGACCTTTACCAAAGTGTATAAGTTGGGCAGTGGCCGGCAAGGGCAAATCCATCGACGGTAGTTCGTCGGCATCGACAAGCAGGTGGTGATGGCCACTATTTGTCTGCTCTACCCCGGCAGGAGAAATACTTACATTGTCACTCCCAAAGACAATAACCACAGGAGAGCTAACTTCCTGCATATCTACAGGTGACTCAATCCATATCTGGGCGTCAGCGGCTACTGAAGAAGAGAGCCCAGTCTGATCAGCGACGGCAGGAAGCGTGACGGCAAGAATCAGCAGTCCCAATTTGGTCAAAATAGTCTGTGATTTCATCGGTGTTATGTCCTTTGGTTGGTCTTATTAATTCCCGTAGCGATCTATCTGACAATCTATTTGGCTATCTATTTAGCCAGCTTAACTGACTGGCTCAAGCTGATACCTCAAGCAGGCTTCAATACTAGCCGAATCCTTATAACATATAAATGCTAAATAGCGCTGGAGTGCAACGGAGCTAAAAAACGGCCATTGAAATCGAAAGCTTAGCTACTGAATTGGGAGGAATTAAAGACCATAAAAAAGCCCAGCAGTTATGCTGAGCTCAACTAGTATAAAAGGTTAAAAGTAAAACTATAGGCTATGCATATATTTATATCTTAAGCGTCAGTCTCATTGGAAAACCATCGATAGACGAGACCCGCTAAAATAGCGCCAACAATGGGTGCGATCCAAAACAGCCATAGTTGTGATACGGCCCAGCCGCCCTGAAACATTGCCACGCCTGTACTTCTCGCAGGGTTAACCGATGTATTGGTGACCGGAATGCTGATCAGGTGAATAAGAGTAAGACCAAGTCCGATGGCCAAAGGCGCAAAACCTTGAGGCGCACGCTTATCGGTTGTGCCTAATATAATTATCAAAAACATAAACGTCATTACAATTTCAGTGACCAGCGCGGCGGTTAATGTATAGCCGCCTGGAGAGTGTTCTGCATAGCCATTGGTAGCAAAGCCAGCGGTTACATCAAAGCCTGCCTGCCCTGTTGCTATGACATACAACACCGCAGCGCCAGCGATACCACCGGCGACTTGAGCGACAATATAAGGGCCGAGCTCAGTCATTGAGAAGCGCCCTCCCGACCACAGGCCGATTGAAACCGCTGGGTTAAGATGGCAACCAGAAATATGCCCAATGGCGTAGGCCATGGTTAAAACAGTAAGTCCGAACGCCAAAGAAACGCCCAGTAGACCAATGCCAACGTCGGGAAAAGAAGCGGCTAGCACCGCACTGCCGCAACCACCTAAAACAAGCCAAAATGTACCTATAAATTCTGCACCGAGTTTTTTTGATAAAGCCATTTTCCTATCTCCTTGGAATTCAAAGTATTGATTTTTGTTGTGAGCCTAAGCTCTGTAAATGGATAGCTCGATAATTGGACAGCTCTTTAATTTGATAAGCCTTTAATTGGAAAAGCTTTCAACCTGCATTAACTCTTCAGCAGTCAATGCCCCATAAAACCTTGGGAAGCTCCAACCATAGCCCCATCGAAAAGCCGTGGGCAAGTATGGGGTTCCCCAAAATCTAACGCCAGTAAGCATAAGCAATGCTATTTTTGGCTCACCGACCTGTTCCACACATACCTTTAAGGCCTTATCTGAGTCTACTCTTTGCTGCTGTGTTCCACCTTTCCAGTATTGGTAATCGTGGGCAGAGCAGCAATTTAACCATAGAGTTTTTTGCTCAAAGGTGCCGTCTGGGAAGGCGCTGCAGCCATCACTTTTAAAGGGCCGCAACCTGTCTTCGGCATCGGCACATAGAGCAACCCCTAGGGAGGTAATGCTAATCAGTAATTTTAACGTCGTTAGGTGGCATTTCATCTTCATAAAACTATAGCAGGTTCAGACGGGTCTTGATGATCGCTGTAATTTGATTTGTTACTGGTGATTATTATGCGGGCTTGCTGCCCATGAATCTGGCTTAATTGATCTTAATCCTTAAACTAAGGAAGGCTAATCACGCCCTCCAGGTGCCAGAATCTCACGGCTGCCATTACTGCTCATCGCGCTGACCACGCCGCTAACTTCCATCTGTTCAATTAGACGAGCGGCACGGTTATAACCGACGCGCAACTTACGCTGTACCGATGAAATTGAGGCTTTGCGGCTTTCGAGAACAAAGGCGACTGCTTCGTCGTAGAGTGGATCTGACTCGTCATCTTGTTCCCCGCCCTCTTCATTGTTGGTGAAGCCTGGTACGGGTATGCCTGAAACTGCGGCTTCATCGGTGATTTCAGTAAGGTAGTTGGGTTCGCCACGGCGTTTCCAGTCGGCAACCACTTTATGCACTTCATGGTCATCAACAAAGGCGCCGTGAACCCGCTCCGGAACACTGGTTCCCGGTGGCAGGTAAAGCATATCGCCATTACCCAAAAGCTGCTCTGCACCGCCTTGATCGAGAATGGTTCGCGAGTCAATTTTAGAGGAGACCTGAAAGGCTATACGAGTTGGCACGTTGGCTTTAATCAAGCCAGTAATAACATCCACCGAGGGGCGCTGTGTAGCAAGAATCAAATGGATACCGGCAGCACGGGCTTTTTGCGCGATACGGGCAATAAGCTGCTCAACCTTTTTGCCGACAATCATCATCATATCGGCGAATTCATCAATAACTACAACGATATAAGGCAGCGTTTTCAGCATTGGTGCTTCTGGTGGTTCTTCATTGCCGTCCCAGCCCATTTCGGCGGGATCGAAGGTCCACAGGGGATCGACTATGGGGTTGCCAGCTTTGATTGCATCTTCAATCTTGCGGTTATAACCGGCGAGATTACGAACACCCAGGGCGGCCATAAGCTTATAGCGTCGCTCCATTTCACCCACGCACCAGCGCAATCCGCTGGCGGCATCTTTCATATCAGTAATCACTGGCGTTAGCAGATGAGGAATACCGTCGTATACAGAGAGCTCAAGCATCTTTGGATCGATAAGGATTAACTTCACTTCTTCCGGTGAGGCTTTAAACAGCAGGCTTAACAACATGGTGTTAATACCCACTGACTTACCAGAACCGGTGGTTCCTGCGACCAGTAAGTGCGGCATTCGGCCGAGATCAGCGACTACCGGCGAACCGGCAATGTCATGGCCCAGAGCCAATGTAACCGGTGAACTGGAGCGGTCGTAAGCTTCTGACGAGAGTATTTCACTTAGGCGAACCATCTGGCGTTTTTCATTGGGTATCTCAATACCCACCACCGATTTACCGGGAATAACTTCAACCACACGAACACTAATAACTGCCATCGAGCGGGCCAAATCTTTGGCTAAGCCGGTAATGCGGCTGACTTTAATTCCGGCAGCAGGCTGAATTTCAAAGCGCGTCACCACCGGGCCAGGCAGTACTTCAACGACATCGGCTTTAATACCAAAATCGAGTAATTTATGTTCCAGCAGGCGTGATAAATGCTCTAGGGAATCGGCAGAATAACCACTGCCGGAATTATCATCCGCCGGGTCGAGCAGATTAATCTGCGGTAAGGTGCCGACCACTGTGCTGTCTTCAAAGAGGGTCTGCTGCTTCTCGCGCTCGATGCGCTTGCTGGCGATTGGCTTGGCCTTGGGCGTCTGAATGGTCGGCGGTACGCGGAGCTTTTGTTTTTTGGTCTCCAGCTCAACTTTGACTTGGCGCTCCATTAAAGCTTCACGTGACTTGGCTTTTTCTTTGCGAGCCATCTGCCATTCGGTCAATTTACTTCGGGCAATATCGTAGAAATTGATCGCCGCAACGCCCAATCGATCAATTAAAGCTATCCATGAAATATCGACAAATACCGTGAGTCCAAACAAAAACAGTGACAATAGAATCAGGGTGCTGCCGACATAGCTAAATACAGCCATGGTGGCATCGCCAATCTTGTTGCCGAGAATGCCGCCAACGCCAAAGGGATAGCTGTTGTGCACTTCGGCATACTGAATGTTGGCCAGTGACGTTGCACTGATCATCACCAGCAAAAAGCCAATAACACGCAGGGTAAAAGTAACCGAGTCAAAGGGTTCGGCTTCACGGAGAATATAATTTCTTAATATTTGAGTTGCCCGCACGGCAAGCAGTGCGGGAAATAAGTAGGCCATAACGCCAAATAAAGCGTAAAAGATATCTGCGACCCATGCACCGGCGAGACCAACGGCATTGTTTATCTCCGCTCTTGTCCCGGTATGGGACCAGCCAGGATCATCCGGCGAATAACTGAGGAGTGCCAGAAGAAGTATTGAACAGAGAGCAATCCAGCCAATTAATGCGCCCTCAGCTAACAAACGTTTGCTGCGGCTGTCATTAGCACCCAGCTCGGTAGGTGCAGTATTACGCTGCTTTTTCTTTTCTGTGCTCAACGGGTCGATCCCTGTTAATTTTTTCAGAGCCAATTGTAGCCGGTTCACAATTAAAAGCCATATTTGAGCTATTCATAGGACCGCTTTTGGCATCTTTTATGCAAGATTATTTAAAAAGCTATTTGTCGTAGCCTGTGGATTGATTATGATAGCCGCCTATTTGTTACCAATGACTAAACATATCGTAAATTTGGAGAAATTCCTTGTCTGATAAAGAGACTGATGCACAGCATTACCCACTAATCATTTTAGGTTCTGGCCCCGCCGGTTGGACCGCCGCTGTTTACGCCGCAAGAGCTAACCTAAATCCGGTTGTTATAACCGGCATACAGCAAGGTGGCCAGTTGACGACCACCACTGATGTGGATAATTGGCCTGGAGACCCCGACGGCGTTCAGGGTCCGGACTTGATGGTTCGCATGCAAAAACATGCGGAACGCTTTGATACTAAAACAATTTTTGATCATATTGATGAAGTTCAATTAGATCAGCGTCCGTTTAAATTGAAAGGTTCGAGCAACTACAGCTGTGATGCATTAATTATTGCCACTGGCGCGTCTGCCCAGTATTTAGGCCTGCCCTCTGAGCAGGCATTTATGGGTAAAGGTGTCAGTGCCTGTGCAACCTGCGATGGGTTTTTCTACCGCAATCAAAAGGTCGCGGTTCTCGGTGGCGGTAATACCGCAGTTGAAGAAGCCCTGTATCTCTCCAATATCTGTAGTGAAGTTACCCTGATTCACCGCCGCGATGAACTGCGTGCCGAAAAGATGTTGCAGGACAAGTTGTTTGAGAAGCAGAAGAACGGCAATATCAATATCGAGTGGAGCCACAATCTTGACGAGGTTTTGGGTGATGATGCTGGTGTTACCGGCGTACGTCTCAAGAGTACGAAAGATGGCCTAACCAAAGAACTGGATGTCACCGGTGTATTTATTGCCATTGGACATAAACCCAACACCGATATATTCGCCGATAAACTTGCCATGAAAGACGGCTACTTGAAAATCGCTGGCGGTTTGTCCGGTAATGCGACTGAAACAACTGTCAGTGGTGTATTTGCCGCTGGTGATGTGGCTGACCATGTCTATCGTCAGGCAGTGACATCAGCCGGTAGTGGCTGTATGGCTGCCCTTGATGCTGAGCGCTTTCTCGATCAATAAGGCTTAGGTTAAAACACAGATCAAAAAAACAGGGCAAATAGGAATGCAGATTCCACTGCTTGATCAAGAGGATCCTCAGTTTCCGGATCCTCGCAGCGCTCTGGTCGAGCCAGATGGACTTTTGGCTGCCGGTGGCAATCTGCATCCCTCTACCCTGATCTGTGCTTATCGCCAGGGGATTTTCCCCTGGTATCAGGATGATGATCCTATTCTGTGGTGGAGTCCCGCCATCCGCTGTGTGCTCGAACCCAGCCAATTCCACCGTTCGAAAAGTCTCGCCAAGGCTCTGCGCCGCAACAACTATTCAGTCACCACCAATCGCGCTTTTGCAGCCGTTATCTCGGCCTGCAGTGATCCTCGGGATATGGAAGGTGGCACTTGGATTACCGATGAAATGATCGCCGCTTATATTGATCTTCACCACCAGGGATATGCTCACTCCGTTGAAGTTTGGCATGAGGATAATTTAATTGGCGGCCTCTACGGCTTGGCGATAGGCAGCCTGTTTTGTGGTGAGTCGATGTTTAGTCGCAGTGCCGATGCCTCAAAAATTGCTATGGCGCATCTCTGTCGCTGGGGTTCCGAGGCCGGTCTTGAGCTTATTGACTGCCAGCTAATTAATCCCCACCTGCTGAGTCTCGGTGCCAAGCCACTGGATCGAGGGGTTTTCTTAAGTAAATTGCAGGACGGTCGAGAAAAGGCCCTCGACTGGGGCTATTTGGGTTCTTCGAATTCCCCACAAACTCTCGAATATAAATGGTAATCGGCTAAACTCTTAATCACCATTGATTATTGACCATTGAGTATCCCCAATCAGTGAACTAACCTTAAACTCTGTTTGTTAATTCTGTTTGTTAATTCTGTTTGTTAATATTGCTTAGAAGGTGGTTTGCACTTAATGACCCGAGATATATCCCCAGATATCGGCACGATAAAGCTCTGTTTAACCGAGCCCCACGACTGTAGTTATCTTGAGGGTCGCCGCTCGACGACAGCCTTTGTCGACCCGAGCTTGAATATAGACAAAGACCTTTACTCCAAAATGACCACCATGGGTTTTCGGCGCAGCGGTCCCTACCTCTATGCCCCTATGTGCGCACAGTGCAGTGCCTGCGTTCCCACCCGAGTGCCTGTGGCAAGCTTTCAATGGAATCGCAACCAAAAACGCTGCTGGAAAAAAAATGTCGATATTAAGATTGAGCAGTTAGACACTATTAATATCGATGAACACTTCCCGCTATACGCCCGCTATATCAACGAGCGCCACAAAGATGGTGATATGTATCCACCGTTAAAAACACAGTTTGAGGAATTTCTTGGCAGTCCCTGGCAGACTACCCAATTCCTTGAGTTGAGACTGGCCGACAAACTTATTGGCTGTGCGGTTGTGGATATTATTAACAATGGCATATCGGCTATATATACCTACTTTGATCCTGCCTACACCGACCGCAGCTTAGGTAATTTAGCCGTGCTCTTTGAGATCAAGATGGCGCAACAGCTGGGCTTGGATTATCTTTATCTCGGCTACTGGATTGCCGATTGCGCAAAGATGAAATACAAGACGAACTATCGTCCTCTGGAGTTGTACAGAGAAAATAACTGGCAGTTGGCCGAATGACTTTGCTATGCGGGACGTTTTAGGGCAAACTTGCCGCGCTTTTTGCATACAGCAAAGCATTACTTTTTAAAAATTCTTATCTAAAGGCACTAAATTAAGCTTATGGCGAAAGAAGACCACATTGAATTTGAGGGAGAGGTTATCGATACCCTTCCAAACACCACTTTCCGCGTAAAGCTGGAAAATGACCACGTTATCATTGCCCATATCTCTGGCAAGATGCGCAAACACTACATTCGTATTCTTACGGGTGACAAGGTTAAGGTTGAGATGACTCCCTATGACCTAACCAAAGGTCGTATTACCTTTAGAGAGCGCTAGTAGCCTTCTAGTTATCTAGAAAGAGTTACAAGCACCACAAAAAAACCGCCTCAAGTAACCCGAGCTTTTTACAGCGGGCTTCTTTTGGCGGTTTTATTGTTTCTGGTTGTGGTTGGTTACTGGCTGGCAACTAACTCCGCTTCAGTGCGCACAATCAGTTCACCCTCTTCAACAGTTACATAAGCTGTGCCACCCTTTTCGGACAAACTGCCAAATAATACCTCTTCGGCCAATGGTTTCTTGATCTTCTCTTGAAGTAGACGTTCCATGGGACGTGCGCCCATTTTTACGTCGTAGCCGTTCTCTGCAAGCCACAAACGCGCCGCATCATCAATTTCCAGAAAGACTTTTTTGTCGTCGAGCTGCGACTGCAACTGAACCAAGAATTTATCAACCACAGTGGTGATAACATCCATAGTCAGCTCGCCAAACTGCACAATACTATCCAGACGGTTGCGGAACTCAGGCGTAAACATCTTCTTGATCGCCTCCATACCATCTGTACGGTGATCCTGAGTTGAAAAGCCAATCGAAGAGCGGCTCATTAATTCAGCACCAGCATTGGTCGTCATAATCAAGATCACATTGCGGAAATCAGCTTTGCGACCGTTGTTGTCCGTTAAGGTACCGTGATCCATCACCTGCAATAGTAGGTTAAATACATCTGGGTGGGCCTTCTCCACCTCATCCAGCAATATCACCGAGTGCGGGTGCTTGTTGACCGCATCCGTCAGCAGACCACCCTGATCGTATCCAACATAACCAGGAGGCGCACCAATCAGACGAGAGACAGTGTGACGTTCCATATATTCAGACATATCAAAACGCACCAGCTCAATACCGAGAATATTGGAGAGCTGACGGCTAACTTCAGTCTTACCGACACCCGTGGGGCCTGCAAACAGGAAGCTACCGATTGGCTTGGTGCCCTCACGAAGACCAGCACGGGCCATTTTAATTGACGTTGAAAGCGCATCGATAGCCGGGTCTTGACCGAATACAACCATTTTTAACTTGTCGGCCAGGCCTTTAAGTTGCTCTTTATCCGAGCTGGATACACTCTTTTCCGGAATCCGCGCAATCTTCGAAATAACCAATTCAATATCACTGACACCAATAGACTTCTTACGCTTTGATGAAGGCTGCAGGCGCTGGTAAGCACCGGCTTCATCAATAACATCAATAGCCTTGTCCGGTAAAAAGCGATCATTAATATGTTTAGCCGCCAATTCCGCAGCGACCTTTAGGGCGGGATTGGTAAACTTAAGGTCATGGTGCTCTTCAAAGCGTGACTTTAAACCTTTTAGAATCTTGTAGGTTTCCTCGACACTGGGTTCCCCTACATCGATCTTTTGGAAGCGCCGAGACAGTGCTTGATCTTTCTCAAAAATACCGCGGTATTCCTGATAAGTCGTCGAGCCGAAACAGCGCAACTTACCCGAGGAAAGCAGCGGCTTGAGTAGATTGGAGGCATCCATAACGCCGCCTGAGGCTGCGCCAGCACCAATAATAGTGTGGATTTCATCAATAAATAATATCGACTTTTCGCGCTTGCCGAGCTCGGCAATAATACCCTTGAGGCGCTTTTCAAAATCACCTCGGTACTTGGTGCCGGCCAATAAACCACCCATATCGAGAGAGTAAACTGTACTGCCCAGCATAGGTTCGGGAACATTGCCCTCGACTATTAATTTAGCCAGACCTTCGGCGATAGCTGTTTTACCAACACCAGATTCACCGACCAATAATGGATTGTTCTTGCGGCGACGCACCAGAATCTGGCTCACTCGCTCGACTTCTTCGGCCCGCCCTATCAAGGGGTCGGTATGCCCCTGTTTAGCCATCTCGTTGAGGTTAGTCGAGAATTGACTGAGCAGGCTCTCTTCTTGAGGCTCAGACTGCGAGGTACTCTCATCAGTTGAGGGATCCTCTTCGCTACTGTGCTCAGGCTGGTCGACATACTTGGAAATGCCGTGAGAGATATAGTTGACTACATCAATCCGCGCGACATTTTGCAGGCGCAAAAAGTAAACCGCCTGACTTTCCTGCTCACTGAAGATGGCGACAATAACATTGGCGCCGACAACTTCGCTGTGATTAGCTGAATTAACCTGAAAAACAGCGCGCTGTAATACGCGCTGAAAACCGTGAGTCGGCTGAGTTTCTTGCTCAAGCTGAGCCTCAGCAATTGTCGGTGTTGTCGAGTCGACAAACTCGACTAGATCTTGTCTGAGCACACTGAGATCTGCGCCGCAAGCTTTCAGCACACTGGAGGCTGAAGCGTCGTCTAACAGGGCGAGTAACAGGTGTTCAACAGTCATAAACTCGTGACGTTTATCACGGGCACTTTTGAACGCGAGATTGAGGGTGACTTCGAGTTCTCTACTTAGCATGATTATTTACTCTTCTTCGTCGTTACAGGGTTCAATTTCACATAAAAGCGGATGCTGGTGGTCCCTCGAGTACTGATTAACTATGCCCGCTTTAGTCTCTGCTACATCTTGAGTATAGATGCCGCAGACACCCTTTCCGTCGGTATGAATGCTTAACATGATGCGCGTAGCACTCTCGCGCGTCAGCCCAAAAAATAGCTCTAACAACTCAACAACAAATTCCATCGGTGTGTAGTCATCGTTTAATAGCACTACTTTATACAGTGAAGGCTTCTTTAATTTTGGCCTTTCCACTTCGACCACTGTATTGCCGTCGTGTTGCCAATCTGGTGTATTATTTTTGTCACTCATTAATTTTTTGCCAAGTCGATTACATATAAATTACGAACTCCATCTTACATCAGATCATCATTCGTAGCAGATTACAGACATAAAAAAACCCGATCCTTAGACCGGGCTTTTTAACTTTGTTGCCATGCAATAAATGCTGATTACATATTTTCGATCATTGCATCGCCAAACTGCGAACAGGATAGCAAAGTAGCATCAGGCATTAGACGTTCGAAGTCATAAGTCACTTTCTTTTCAGTGATTGCACCCTCAATACCTTTGATAACCAGATCGGCAGCTTCGCCCCAACCCAAATGACGCAACATCATTTCAGCGGAAAGAATCAGTGAACCCGGGTTAACTTTATCCTGACCAGCATACTTAGGGGCTGTGCCGTGAGTCGCTTCAAAGATCGCTATATCATCAGAGAGGTTGGCGCCTGGTGCAATACCAATACCACCAACCTGAGCTGCTAGAGCGTCAGAGATATAATCGCCATTCAGGTTTAGTGTCGCAAGAACACTGTACTCATCTGGACGTAGAATAATTTGCTGCAACATTGCATCGGCAATAACATCTTTAACAACAATGTCTTCACCGGTGTTTGGATTCTTAATTACCTGCCATGGGCCGCCATCAAGTGGCTGAGCGCCGAACTGTTCTTTGGCAACTTCATAACCCCAATCGCAGAAAGCACCTTCGGTAAACTTCATGATATTGCCCTTGTGGACAAGAGTGACCGATGGCTTGTTCTGGTCGATAGCATATTGAATTGCTTTAGTGACAAGACGCTTGGTGCCCTGCTCTGATACTGGCTTAACACCGATACCACAGTTCTGGTCAAAACGGATCTTAGAAACGCTCATCTCTTCTTGCAAAAATTTGATGACCTTAGTGGCTTCTTCGCTGCCTGCTTTCCACTCGATACCCGCATAGATATCTTCTGAGTTCTCGCGGAAGATGCACATATCAACTTTGTTAGGCTCTTTAACCGGTGAGGGAACGCCCTCAAACCAGCGCACTGGACGCTGACATACAAAAAGATCCAGTTCCTGACGCAGTGCTACGTTCAGAGAACGAAAGCCGCCGCCTACGGGGGTAGTCAGTGGACCTTTAATAGAGACTGAGTAATCTTTAACCGCCTCAAGTGTTTCAGCGGGAAACCAATCGCCTTCGTAGATCTCTGCAGCTTTCTCACCACAGTAAACTTCCATCCAAGAGATTTTTTTGTCGCCGGCATACGCTTTTTCGACTGCGGCATCGATCACCTTGATCATGACAGGTGTAATATCTACACCAATACCATCACCTTCAATAAAAGGAATGATTGGCTGATTAGGAACGTTAAGTGAAAAGTCTGAATTTACTGTAATTTTTTCGCCAGATTGTGGAATCTGGATATGCTGGTATCCCATCATTGTCTCCGCAGGGTTATAAGGTTTGTAAAAGATTTACCGGAAGGCGGCATTTTAGCATTATATTCACTCTTTTTTGTAACCCTGTTTCATTTACAATGGCAAAAAACAGGGAATATTTGTGTCAAAACTCGTTTTATTCAACAAACCCTTCAATGTCCTAAGTCAATTTACTGACGATAAGGGCAGAAAGACCCTTTCCGACTATATCGACATCAAAGCGGTCTATGCAGCCGGTCGCCTCGACTATGATTCAGAGGGACTTTTACTGTTAACCGATGATGGGCAATTACAGGCACAGATCAGCAGCCCTAAATTTAAGTTAAACAAAACCTATTGGGTGCAAGTTGAAGGTCAGGTAACAGTAGCGGACTGCGACAAACTACTTGCCGGTGTCGAGCTTAAAGATGGCATGGCGACCGCGGTTGCCTGCCGCTCTATTGATGAACCGGCTCTCTGGCCGCGAGTTCCCCCCATCCGCCAGCGCCAAACCGTCAGCGACAGCTGGATGGAAATTGTTATTAACGAAGGTCGCAACCGACAGGTGCGCCGAATGACCGCCGCGGTAGGCCTGCCCACCCTACGCTTGGTGAGAGCCGCGATTGGTGACTGGACATTAGATAATATTGAACTGGGAGAATATCGGCTTGAAACAGTGCATCTGCCTGCATCAAAAACAACTGCCAAGCGCCCTAGCTCAAGACCGAAAAGTAAACCAAAGCCACCCAAAAATTCTCGACGAAGGACTTAATTTTGCCGGATAAAATACACTTAACAGTAGCCACGGTCATTGAAGATGATGGCCAGTTTTTGATGGTCAAAGAGACCAAGGCAGGCCGTCAATATATTAACCAACCGGCCGGTCATGTAGAGCCCGGTGAGGATATTATTGCTGCGGCCCTGCGTGAAACTTACGAAGAGACTGGCTGGGTTGTCGAGGTCAGTGGATTTCTCGGTATCTCTACCTATCTGGCAGAGGCAACGGGTGTCACCTATTACCGACTGACCTTTGTCGCCACCCCCCTGCATTTGGATCCCCAGGCGTGCATAGATCCTGATATAGATTTCGCCCTGTGGATGAGCGCCGATGAGATTGCGCAAAACCAGCAACATCATCGCAGCCCCGGTGTATTAAATTGTCTTAATGATTATCTCGAAAAGCGCATTTTCCCTATGGAAATCTTTCGCAACACTTTAAGGTAATCGTTATAGTACCCGCCTTAATTGTTGGTCCTTTAATCAAAGCTTTGATTAAAGCCTTCGGTAGCGCGTTCGTTTCAATCTGGTGAATAATGAGTAAAGCACAAAAAGTTATTGTCGGTATGTCCGGCGGCGTCGACTCCTCGGTTGCTGCGTACCTGCTAATTGAGCAGGGTTACGAAGTCGAAGGCCTGTTTATGAAAAACTGGGACGAAGACGATGACACCGAATACTGTACCGCCATGGCCGATCTGGCCGATGCTCAGCAGGTTTGTGACAAGCTGCAGATAAAATTACACACCGCCAATTTTGCCGCCGACTACTGGGACAATGTGTTCGAACATTTTCTTGCCGAGTATCGCGCCGGACGCACCCCCAACCCAGATATTCTCTGCAACCGAGAAATCAAATTTAAAGTCTTTCTCGACTACGCACAGATCCTTGGCGCCGAGTTTATTGCCACCGGCCATTACAGTCGGGTCGATATCGTTGAGGGTCAAACTCGCCTTTTAAAAGGTTTGGATAACAATAAAGATCAAAGCTATTTTTTACATGCGGTTACTCAGGATGCCTTTGCTCGCTCGCTGTTCCCGGTGGGTGAACTAGAGAAGCCTGAAGTGCGCAGAATTGCCGAGGAACAGGGTTTTGTTACCTCGACTAAAAAGGACAGCACCGGTATCTGTTTTATCGGTGAACGCCGTTTTAAAGACTTTCTAGAACAATACATCCCCGCACAACCCGGTGATATGGTCACTGCTGAAGGCGATATTATCGGCCAGCATCAGGGGCTGATGTTTTACACCTTGGGTCAACGTCAGGGGCTGGGAATCGGTGGCGTCAAAAACAGCACCAGCGATGAACCCTGGTACAGCCTGCAGAAAGATCTGATCAACAATGTGCTGATAGTCGGTCAGGGTGGTCAACACCCACTACTGTTTACCGACCACTTAAACGCCGAGGGTTTGAACTGGATCAATGGTGCACCACAGCAGCCCTTCAGCTGCGTGGCTAAAACTCGCTATCGTCAGCCCGATCAGGAATGTCTTGTTACTCCAACAGAATCCGGCTGTGAAGTCAGTTTTGTCAATCCACAGCGGGCGGTGACGCCGGGACAGTCAGTGGTCTTTTATCAGGGCGATCACTGCATTGGTGGCGGTACGATTGAGAGCACTTGGAATAGCCCGAATAAATAGTAAAAGAGAAAAAACCCCAATGTTTAACAAACCAACTTCAGATCAGGCAATGGCACTGGCGGCTGTATTCCAAGCCTGTCACCTTGTCGACATGCTCGCTAATAGCGGTCAAGCACCCACTGACGATATCAAACTGAGTATGGCCGCCCTGCTCAATCAAAACCCCAGCTCTCTGCAAGATATGTATGGACCAAGCGACAATTTGCAGACCGGTATTAATGCTATGACCACCCTGCTCGGCGATCGCCAAAACACCACAACCTTTACCCTGCAGACTCTCAGCTATGTGCTAACCGTACTTAGTATTGAGCGCCAGCTAAATAGCCGACCTGAAATGCTCGAGTCGATTGCCAGTGGAATAGACAGCGCCAATCGACAGGCTCAACACTTTTCGATCGTTCACGACAATGTCTTTGCCAATCTCGCCTCGCTCTATCAGCAGTCCATCAGCACATTGCGTCAGCGTATTCAGGTTAAAGGCAATGCCATCTATCTGCAGCAGTCCAATGTTGCCGAGCGTATTCGCTGTCTGCTGTTTTCTGCAGTGCGAAGCGCTGTTCTATGGAGACAGCTGGGTGGCCGGAAATATCACTTGGTGTTCTACCGCGCGGCTATTGTTAACGCCGTGAAAGACTAATATTAAACGCCTTATTTAAACCGCTATTTAAGCACTTAAAGCGGCTGTAACCTGTGCCTGTTTCCGTTATCATATGCGGCTTAATTAATGACCGCATTTGGAATAGCAATGAACAATCTCCCACTCTCCTCTCTCACCGCTGTTTCGCCTATCGATGGCCGCTATGGAAGCAAATCTGAGCAACTTCGAACCGTCTTCAGTGAATTCGGCCTGATCCGCTATCGAGTGATGGTTGAGGTTCGCTGGTTACAACATCTGGCTAATCACCCAGGTGTTATTGAAGTCTCACCGTTTAGTGATGAAGCCAATGCTATTCTTAATCAGCTAGTCGACCACTTTACCGTCGAGCAAGCGCTGCGGGTTAAAAAGATTGAGAGCACCACCAACCACGATGTAAAAGCGGTTGAATACCTGCTTAAAGAAACTATCGCTGACAATGCCGAGCTCAATGCGGTGAGTGAATTTATCCACTTTGCCTGCACCTCAGAAGATATTAATAATCTCTCCCATGGACTGATGCTTAAAGAAGGACGCGATAACATCGTTATTCCTACCCTTCAGGGAATAGCCGACAAGCTGGCGGCTATGGGCAGAGAGTTTGCCGATGCGCCAATGCTTTCACGTACACACGGTCAAACAGCTTCACCGACCACTGTAGGTAAGGAAATGGCCAATGTCGCATACCGACTGCAGCGCCAGATTGATCAAATTAGCGCCGTGCCTTTACTCGGCAAAATCAATGGTGCCGTGGGTAACTACAACGCCCATATCTCCGCTTATGGTGATATCGACTGGCAAGACAATGCGCAGCAATTTATCAGCCAACTGGGATTGACCTACAACCCCTACACGACTCAGATCGAACCCCATGACTATATGGCCGAGTTGTTCGATGGTATGGCCCGTGCCAACACTATTCTCATCGACTACGCCCGTGATATCTGGGGCTATATTTCTGTAGGTTACTTTAAGCAGAAGACGATTGCCGGTGAAGTTGGCTCTTCAACCATGCCCCACAAAGTAAACCCCATTGATTTCGAAAATGCCGAAGGCAATATGGGACTCGCCAATGCGCTATTTGGCCATCTGGCAACAAAATTACCGATCTCTCGCTGGCAGCGTGATTTAACCGATTCCACGGTTCTGCGCAACATGGGTGTTGGCCTTGGCTACTCCTTGATTGCCTACGCTTCACTTAATAAAGGTATGGGCAAGTTGCAGCTCAACAGCGAAAAGCTCAATGCCGATTTAAATTCAAGCTGGGAAGTTCTCGCCGAGCCGATTCAAACCGTGATGCGTCGCTACGGTATTGAAGAGCCCTACGAAAAGCTTAAAGCTCTAACTCGCGGTAACGTGATGGATCAACAGACTATTCAGACGTTTATCGATACTTTGGATATGCCAGAGTCCGCCAAGACAGAACTCAAGGCGATGACGCCTGGTTCCTATATTGGCAATGCGGTTCAACAGGCTAAAAATATCTAAGATGACAACAACTCCATCAATTTTAGGCGCCATCTCAAGAGAGCAATTTCTGGCTGAATACTGGCAGAAAAAACCTCTCTTGGTGCGCAATGCCATTGCCAATTTTGAGCCGCCGATTGATGCCAACGAACTTGCCGGTATGGCCCTCGAAGAAGAAGTTGAATCGCGCATTGTGATCGAGCAGGACTGGCAGTTGCAGTGTGGCCCTTTTAGCGAAGAGACCTTTGCCAAACTGCCCGCCGAAAAATGGACGCTGTTGGTTCAAGCAGTGGATTTGTGGGTGCCGGAAGTTGCTGAAATTCTCAGCAAATTTGATTTCCTACCCAAATGGCGTATCGACGATATTATGGTTAGCTATGCCGCTGATGGCGGCAGTGTCGGCCCGCACTTTGATTATTACGATGTGTTTTTACTGCAGGGTGCTGGCAAACGTCGCTGGCAGATTGGCGGACCCTGCGATGCCGACTGCCCCCTAGTGGCAAATACCGAATTAAAGATTCTGCAGGACTTTGACGCCGTCGATGAATGGGTTCTCGAACCCGGCGATATGCTCTACCTGCCGCCTAAAATAGCCCACCACGGTGTCGCTATTGGTGAATGTACTACATTCTCAGTGGGCTTTCGCGCCCCGGCAGTCAGTGAAATGCTCGATGATCTTGCCACAGAATTATTGAGTGGTGTTGCCCTGCCCAACCATCTTACCGATCCACCGTTAACACCAGCAATGGCCAATGAGCAGATATCAGCGGCTCACCTTGCCAGTGTCCGCAAGCTACTCAAAGACACGCTAGATGATGAGAAAATACTCGGCGAGTGGTTTGCTCAGTATATGACCATGCCGAAATATCCAGATTTGGTGGGCATGACCGAAGAGACTCGCCACGCCGTTTTAGAGCATGGCAGCTCTTTTACCAACGGTCACAAAGACTAGCACCAGTCGCTTACTCGGCGACAGGTGCGGCCCCTTCTCGGCGCGGATCTGAAGCGCCAAATTTAATATTATGGTCGTCCCGGCTAATACTCTGAGTAGCGCCTAGCCGTACTGGTTTATCACTCAAAATATGTCCCATATTGGTGAGAATATTCAGCGTATCCAACGAGATACCGCGTTCATACTTCACCGTATCAGGAAGCCATTGATGGTGAATTCTCGGAGCCGCTGTCGCCTCCGCTAACCCCATATCAAAATCAATCACATTGAGCAGCATCTGCAAAACCACGGTAATAATAGTACTGCCACCGGGGCTGCCCGTAGCCAGCACTGCATCACCCTGAGCATCAAATACAATCGTTGGGGTCATAGACGACAGCGGACGCTTGCCGGGCTGAATCGAATTAGCCTCACCGCCTATAAGCCCATAACCATTGGCTGAGCCAGGTTTCGATGAAAAGTCATCCATCTCATTATTAAGTAAAAATCCCGCGCCGGCGACGGAGATGCCACTGCCATAAGAAAAGTTAATCGTATAGGTATTACTGACCACGTTGCCCCAGCGATCCCAGGTGGCAAAGTGCGTGGTCTCATCGCTCTCTTTAATCGCTGTACTTGGCGCAGGTTGTATATCCGCAGAGCGGCTGGATTTGCTAACATCAATCTGTTTGCGCAGCACAGCCCCATACTGTTTATCCATCAACTGCTCGGCGGGCACCGCATAAAAATCAGGATCACCCAGATGCAAACTTCTATCCGCATAAGCACGACGCATAGATTCAATCAGGCGATGCAAGTAAGCGGCACTGTTATGGCCAAGGGCATTTAAATCCCAGCCCTCGAGAATATTTAACATTTGAATCAGATGAACACCGCCAGAGGACGGTGGCGGCATGGCGCAAACTTTATTGTTGCGGTATTCACCGCAGACCGGCTGGCGCTCTTTAACCCTATAGTTAAGTAGATCTTGATGGCTGATAATGCCCTTATTGCGACGCATCTGTTCAACCAGTAAATCAGCGGTTTTACCGGTATAAAAACCCTCTCTGCCCTGCTTTGAAATACGCTTTAAAGTCGCCGCTAAATCCTTTTGTACCAGAAGCTCACCGCTCTGGTAGGAAGCGCCATCAGATTTGTAAAAATACTCCCTCGACGAAGGGTCCTTGGTCAAATAATCCTCGTAGCGCAACAGAGAACTGGCCAGTCCACGACTGACGACAAAGCCACCCTTGGCCAGCTTAATCGCCGGCTGTATAACCTCTTTTAATTCCATGGTGCCGTAATTTTCGAGGGCATAAATCAACCCAGCAACCGTTCCCGGCACACCTGAAGAGTGAACAGAGTGGCGCGCTTTAATACGATCTACATCCCCTTCGCGATCGAGAAACATATCTCTGGAAGCACTGGCAGGCGCCATCTCGCGGTAATCAATAGCAATCGTCTTATCTTCTTTCGCCAGATGCACCAACATAAAGCCGCCGCCACCAATATTGCCGGCCCTTGGCAGAGTTACCGCCAAGGCAAAACCAGTAGCAACAGCGGCATCAACCGCATTGCCACCAGCGGCAAGAATATCTGCACCCACCTGACTGGCAATAGCCTCTTGAGAAACAGTCATAGCATTTTCCGCAATCACCGGATGAAAGCGTGCCAATGGGTCTAGACTGACTACCTTTTTAGGCGCAACAACAGACAGGCTGTGAACGCCCGTCGAGAAAAGCGTCGTGGCAAAAGTAGTGACCAGAATAGTGAGAACAATTAATGGCTTCATAGGTAAGCAACTTTGGATAAATATATGTTTAGCATTTTTGACCATCTTAAAGCATGTAGCAAGAAGCAAGATAAAAGATAATCCTCTCTTACTGACTACTGACGCGCCTT
>Ga0209304_1000505_pt1 | contig 26531 bp, 25 predicted proteins | sample COGITO_mtgs_1004_4_FD_184789 | JGI IMG/M metagenome (GOLD analysis project Ga0209304, IMG submission 184789) | Pelagic marine microbial communities from North Sea - COGITO_mtgs_100423 (SPAdes) (version 2) | ecosystem: Environmental > Aquatic > Marine > Epipelagic ...
GGTCTTCTCATTGTGGTAGGGGCAGTGCTTATTTTGAATACTATCAACCCAAGCTTGTCATATATTAATCTCTTTAATGATGCGCCGATTCCGTTGATTTCTAATGGGCAGTATTCTAATGAGAGGGATTGTTCCGCGTACCAAACAAACTCCTCAACAGGAGAGCGAACCTGTCTCGCCAGAGAAGGGGAAACTTGTGACATCTCACAATCTGCCAACTTCTGTGGCTGTGGAGAAGTTTTTGTTGCAATAGGTACAGAACCAGGCTACAGATGTGATAAAACAGGGAATGAACAAAACCAAAACACGGGAACCACACAAGACACTGGAGGAAACACCACATACGACGTGAACCCAGGAAGCTCACAATCATACTCAGTACAAGACACTAATACAGGAATAGATCAGGCGCAGTGGGAGCTCTCATGTGTTGAAAATGGCGGGACATACAATACAAACACTGAAATGAGTGGGGGTGGATACGATGCTATCATTACACTTAATTGTGATTAATTAATATATAAAATCAGTCATGCTGCATGTATACTTTATACATGGTTCAGACATACAGCAATCTCATCAAGATCACCAGCTTCCTCTTCATCCTCACGGGACTGAGTATAACTAAAACAGTATTTGGAGCCCCACCAGACACCGGTGCATTTGTACCACTGGTAGGTATTCCTTTTGTTGAAGGAGATAAGGTGACAACCTTTGGTGATTATGTGAATGCACTCTACTTTGCCTCAATTAGTATCGCGGCATTCCTTGCGGTGGTAAAAATCATCTTTGCTGGAGTGAAGTACATGCTGTCAGATGTGATTACCGATAAAGCTTCTGCAAAAAAAGATATCCGTGGGGCACTTGTTGGTCTTCTCATTGTGGTAGGGGCAGTGCTTATTTTGAATACTATCAACCCAAGCTTGTCATATATTAATCTCTTTAATGATGCGCCGATTCCGTTGATTTCTAATGGGCAGTATTCTAATGAGAGGGGTGATAAATGCAATGTAACCAGTGGTTGTGATGATGTAAGACCTGAATGTAAAGAAGGAGAAACCATAACACATACAGTTGGCGACACAGGGTCAATCGTATTTGGTTGCACTCCCATTGAAGAAACTGACATTGAGCCTCTACCTACAGATGAAGAAATGCCCGAAAATTCTCTCACTAAAAATATTGAATACTTGTGTGATAAAAATGCACACCCCAATGGATGTATCTTGCGAAGCGATTTTACAAAAATCTCAGCTGAGGGTGAATGTAGCAATTTAAGCAGTATAGGAGACTATCTATTGTACGAAGACCCCCTAAGAATCGGTTGGGGTATTTGCTATTACGTACCTTAAACTGAGAAGTTTTCAACCACCATAAAAGATATCAGCGGTCACGCACGATATACTTTATATATGTGCTAAATCAATAAATGAAAAGGACGACGAGGTTCTTGACGATAAACTAACGGACACCATTGGGGACAGAGAAGTGCTCCCAGGGCAGTCGTATGGACTAGAAGACATACCAGAATCTGTACGCAATACACAAGAACGATTTAATTGGGTTGAAGAAAATTAGGCTAAACCCTGTGAGTACAACAGTGATACTAATACTGACACCGGAAATGAGTGGATTGAAGTAGAGGCTCCAGGAGAAGGAGTAATGAACATACGCTTTGCCTGTGTTGGTCCGTAAGCCACCCAATTAGTTTTCAACCATCACAAGAAACGGCACCAATCCCACACGGTATACTTAAGATATGAATAGAGCACTTATTATCACAATCGGAATTGTTGTTATTATTTTCACACTTGGGGTGTGGCTATATCTCATGCTTTTTGGAGCACCCGAAAAGACCGGGGAGGTATTTACCAATCTTGGATTTGAAATATCAAATCAGGATGTCACTATCCAGAGGGAGGAATTTACCGAAGAGGGAGGTACATTCGTAGACACTAACTCGGAGGCCCTGCGGCAGATTACCACCCGCCCTGTAGCTGGATTTACTTTTACCACAAACACACAAGGGGATGAGACCGTACGGTATGTAGAGCGGGGAACGGGTCATGTGTATGAAATAAACCTTACCTCTGGTGAAGAAACCCCTCTTTCACGAACAACCGTTCCCCAGGTGGGCAGTGCGGTCTTTTCACCAGAAGGCTCCACCGTGGCACTCACCTCGTATACAAATTATCAAACCAACGTATTCGTGGGAACCTTAGGAAGCGATGTGAACCTCATAGGTATACCTCTCCAACCCGGTGCAACAAATATTTCATTTGAATCTGAAAATGAGGTTCTTTATTCAGTTACTACAGATGGTGCAACCAAGGGCTACACACACAATATAGACACTCTAGAACAAGCAGAGCTGTTTAGCTTCAACTATACCAACCTTGACGTCATCTGGAGAAATGGGTCAGACGATATTTACCTTGCAACAAAACCTGCACATAAACTGAGAGGTTTTATTTACAAGACTGAAAACAACATCCTCACACCTGTAACTGAATCTCTATATGGACTCTCAGCGTTTGTGACGAATTCTCACATAGTAACAACTTGGTTTACTGGAGACACATATGTATCAGAGGCCATAACTGAAGAAGAGGATATAATCTCAATTCCAACACTTGCGCTGAAAGAAAAATGTACCGCGGACACCTTTAGCAGCACCATACTCTGGTGTGCCGCACCTCTGAGCGCATCCTCACGCACCTTTGTTGAGGACTGGTATAAGGGAATAGCACTTTCAGAGGACTATATTTGGCAAATTGATTTATCTACACAGAGTTCCAAACTCCACGCTGATCCAGAAGAATTAGTAGGAAGAACAATAGATGTGAAAGATATCGCCATCAACAACCAGGGAGACACATTGTCTTTCATAAACAAGATTGACCAAACACTCTGGGTATACGATTTAACGAACTAAATACGTACATAAAAAACGGGAGACATGTCTCCCGTTTTTTATGTACCTTTGCACCCGGTGAGTACTTATTTTTCAACTTCTCGGTGGCGCTTCACTACAAACTCCTGAGCAATTGCCATGAGGTTGCTTACCGTGAAATATAGTGCAATTGCTGCAGAGAGTGTATACGCGACCACAACGATAATGATAGGCATTACGTAACGCATCTGCATCTGCATACTGCGTGCAAAGTCTTCTTTAAGACTTGGTTCTGCACCCTCTTTCTTAGGCTCCGGTTTTGGCATTGAAAGGTGAACATGTATGAACTGAGTTATTCCCGCAAGGAGTGCCAGTGGGATGCTTTTAAGTGTTATATCAAATACACCAAACATCATCATGGAGACTATTTCAGGAGTCGGTATGAAGCTATAGAGTAAATCAACATTGATATCAGGGAATGGAAACCCTCCTCCATTAGACACCGCAAGATACAATGCAATAATCACAGGGAACTGTAAAAACAATAAAAACACGCTCGACAACGGGTTAATCTTTGCTTCTTTATACAACTCCATCATTGCCTTAGCTTGCTCTTGCTTGTCAGTGATCTTTTCCTTGAGCTCCGTAATCTTCGGGTTAAGCTCACGCATAACCGCCTGCATTTTTGTTACTTTAATAGAAAGTGGGAGAATGACTATCTTTATGAAAATCACCGTACACACAATCGCCAACCCCACATCTCCTTCTGGGAGTACATCAATAAAAAAAACCAAACTGTTGTACACCGGGTCGAAAAAGAAAGTATGCCAAATATAGCTCCACATAAGATAGTAAATTAACTGAAATAAGAATTAGTAAAGGATATTGTAGCTTGAATACAACTCAAAAGATACACATTCATACAAAGGTACACCTACAGAGAGCTGCCTACTACCCGAAAAAAAAATACGACCGTCAACGATACTATTTTAGTAGGAGTACTTGTTTAAGTTCGTCAATCAAGTCTTTAGTTGAAACTTCTTTAATAGGTGACTTGGCAACGAGTATATATGTGCCTGTAAGTGATTCTTCCTTATATACACGATACAGTGCGGCATACATGCGTCTGCGCAACTTGTTTCTGTCGACTGCCTTCTTATGTACCTTTTTACCAACCACCGCAGCTCCATAAAAAATCTCTCCCGGTACATGTATCAGCTGGATAGTAGGGGAGTGTTTTCGTACACCCGTTGAAAATACATGGTCGAACATTTTTTTGGTAAGTCGTTGCTTTTTCTTTAACATGTATATTTGTTTGAAATAAAGGCTAGAGTTTGAATACTGCATCTGGTCTTTGAAACGATGAGTCAGTAATCTCAGATACAGTATACCGTTTTATCTTAAGGTAAAAAAATAAGCCCGAAGGCTTATTTCTTTATTTACTTTTTTGTACAGTCAATTCTGACCGCCCTTTTCGTCTACGCGCACGCAAGATCCGAGCTCCTGTTTTCGATGCAGATCGCACCAAAAAACCATGAGTGGTCATTCGCTTTTGCTGACTTGGTTGATATGTTCGTTTTGGCATATATCGGTTGTTTAATGCGCGTAACTATACACTATTGTTCTGTATACGCAAGCAATTAAACCTAATCCTCTCACCACTGTGATGAACCTTATGGGTCCCAAAACATATCCACACCCAATACCCAAAAATTAAATCACAAACCAAAGTTCTCTTGTAGAAGTAAAAACTTATTTTATAATGTTATACAACACCAAGAATTAAAGCGGGGGAGCGGCTCTAAAAAGCTATACACGTACTATCCACAGGTTATACACAACCTAGATGGGTTGCAAAAATAATCACCCACAACCAATGGAGGAAAACGGAAAAGAGTTTACAGTTTTCCTGACACAGGTATAATGCTTTCACTAAGTTTGAATTTTAGATTATGAATCCTTTATCTCATCCCTCAACAAACAGCATCGTCCACACAGAACAGGTTGATGTAAAAAAATTATGGGATGATGCATTGGTGTCAATCGAACTTTCAATAACTCCTGCAAACTTTAAAACATGGTTTCGAGACACACATATTGTATCTCTTGAAGATGGGACTATAACGCTTGGAGTACCGAGTGTATTTGTAAAAGATTGGCTGTCTGACAAATTCCAATCAATGACCCTCAAGACACTCCGTGAACTCACACCACATGTACGAAGTATCGAATATGCGGTAGTACAACGAAACGACAAGAAGAAAGAGACAAGTAAGCAACAAACAGTTAACGCTGCACTCCCACTTGAAGAGTACTACATTAACAAGAGCGACAACCTTAACCCAAAGTATGTTTTTGATACTTTTGTAGTAGGGCCATTTAATGCACTGGCACACGCGGCAGCAAAGACAGTGAGCGAGAAACCGGGTATTAGCTACAACCCGTTATTTATTTATGGAAAGACTGGGCATGGTAAGACACACCTTATCCAAGCAGTAGGGAACCATCTAAAACAGCAAGGGAAAAAGGTTTTCTATGTGACCAGTGAACGGTTTACGGTTGATTACTTCAACAGTTTGCAAAACGGTACCGCAAACAGCTTTAAAGATAAGTATCGTCAATACGATGCGCTTATCATGGATGACGTTCAGTTTTTAGCGAACAAAGAAAAAACTCAAGAGGAACTATTCCACCTTTTTAACGCACTACATGACTACAACAAACAAATTGTTTTCTCGAGTGATATCCACCCAGCACTTCTATCAGGACTTGAGGAACGGCTACAGTCTCGATTCGCACAAGGGATGATTGTAGACATTCCTGCACCAGATATTGAATCACGTGCAGCAATCTTACGTGCTAAAACAGCACAAAACAGTCTCAGTTTAAATGATGATGTTGTAGACCATCTCGCTCAAACAATAGAAGGGAACATCCGAGAGCTTGAAGGGGCACTCAACACCATCATGTGCCAGTCACAACTCCTTGGGCGTACACTTTCACTTGATGAAGTGAAACAAATAATCAAAAACAGCACCCGTCCACGAAAAACACTTGCTGTTTCTGATGTGGTAGATAAAGTGGCTCGATACTTTGATGTTGATCCATCATCAATCTATGAAAAAACACGAAGGAAGGAGATTGTGAAACCACGACAGTTGATTATGTATATACTTCGGGAAGATTTCCAAGTTTCATACCCTGCAATTGGTCAGAAACTAGGTGGTCGTGACCACACAACAGTGATCCACTCTTGTGAAAAGATAAAGAGAGAGCTTATAGGGGACTCGGAACTTGAAGAAGAGATTACACAGATACGGTTGCTTCTAAAATAATGAAAAATGCTGCCAACCGGCAGCATTTTTCATTATTTCTTCACCTGTGTACAACACTGTGTATATCTATCAGTTTACCCACAGTAGATAAGTTGAGTAGTTGTGTATAAAATAGGGGAGCCTTGTAGATAACATCAAGACTTCATGTTGATAAGAGGGAAGTAATCCACAGTTATTTTAACAGAGTGACTTCTCCCCAGTTCTATACAGAGTGAATTAGTGTTCTACCCACATGATATAAGAAATTATCCCAAGCGATGGGATATACAGCAGGCCACATATTCTAGATTTCCACATATTCACACCCCTAATAATAAGAGTAGAATAAATAAAAATAAAATAATAATATGCACGTAACAATCTCAAGAGAAACACTACTAGACAGACTTGAACTTGTCAGTAAGGTCAGTACAAAACATGTGTCTCTTCCTGTACTCCAGTGTGTATTCCTTGAAGCAAAAGATAATCAGTTAACTTTGCGTTCTACAAACTTAGAGATTGGAATAGAGTCTGCTGTTGATGTAACAGTTATTGAAGAAGGGTGCGTTGCAGTGCCTGCAGGGACACTTACTCAGACAATTCACTATATGTCTCAAAAGGAAGTAACGTTACGTGTTGAAGAAAATACCTTGGTTGTTGAAGGGAGTGGTTCTGAAACAAGTATTAAAGCAATCCCTCACGAAGAGTTTCCTATAATTCCTAAAATCGAAGGTTCTGGCCAAGTGATAAATAAAACCCTTTTTGCACTCGGTATTAAAACAGCTTCCTTCGCAGCGAGTCAGTCATCAATTAAGCCTGAATTAGGAAGCGTGTATATCTTACAAAAGAAAGAACATTCCCTTACTTTTGTTTCCACCGATTCCTTCAGACTTATGGAGAAAACAGTCCCACAAAAAGGAATTATTTTGGAAGACTCTATTTTAATTCCACAAAAGAATGCAATGGAGCTTGCTCGAGTGTGCGATATACGTGAAGGTGAGCCAGAGTTCCGTGTTAATGAAAATCAATGTGCATTATCATTCCCTGATGGGGTGTATATAACTTCTCGTTTAACTTCAGGTTCTTTCCCTGATTATGAACAAATTATCCCTAAGGAATATAGTACTCATTCAACACTCCTTAAAAATGATCTTGCTCACTCCTTTAAGAAAACAAACATCTTCTTAAATAAGTTTATGCAGGTGACTCTTCATGTGGGTGAAAAGTCAGTTACTGTGTCTGCTAATAGTGGAGATGTGGGCACAACCACCGAGTCGGTAAATGCTCAGACTGAAGGAGAAGAGTTAACACTTAGTTTCAACCAAAGATTTGTTTCCGAGCCGTTGAGCCATATTGCTGACGACAGTATCGTAATGCATTTTGCGGGCCTTGGCAGACCATTGGTTATCAAAGGAGTTAATGATTCTTCTTTACGATATCTCGTAATGCCAATGAACAAGTAAAGTGAGCAAATGTCCGAAGGACATATTGCGAACTTTCACAGGACAGTTTCGGTATATCTTGGGCCCTAGCCAGGATATACCAAACTGGTATCGGGAAATGAAACAACAGCGAAGGACATATTACGAACTTTTACAGGACAGTTTCGGTGTATCTGAGGTCTTAATGAAGATGCACCAAACTGGTATTGGGAAGTGTTCAAACGAGCGTGGTGACTATATTGAATTTTGCCCCCGATTTGTCCCTCGTCAGAATCTGCCCAAGGGCAACAGATTCTGACATACCTTCACCATAGTCGCTTGCGCTCTTTTGTTCAGGCATTTTTGCAAGAGGTTGTCAGTTATTTTGAATAAGATAACGAAAACTTGAACAGTTCTTGTAAATAAAATTGTTAGAATCCAAAGATTGAAGTATTGCTAAAGAGAGTGTTGTAGATTTGATAAGTAGTATGTTTCGAAAAAAAGAAAAACAAAGAGGAGGAGAGGTGAGAAAAGTAGGTGACTTGTTTGATAAATACAAACAGACTCTACAGGCACCTCAAGGGATTGTTATAGGAGTGTTTATAGAGGTTGTGAGCGACCTGATTGGGATTACAATCCCAAAAGAACGTATCTCATACTCTGTGCATAATAAAACGCTTACAATGCAAATTTCAGGCCCATTGAAATCTGAAATTCTCCTACAGAAAGAAGAAATATTTACCCATATGAAAGGAAGGCTTGGTGGAAAAGGTGTTCCTCAACAAATACGATAAAAGCCGCACTCTTTGAGTGCGGCTTTTATCGTACTAGTCTTCAATCACTTCATTTTCATTACTTTCTACATCTCCCTCGTCAAAATTTTGTGGAATAAGATGTGCATATTTCTCGTCTTTCCATTTTTGGACACCGTATTCCCAGTATCTGTACTGTCCGTCAATGTTTGGATTTGTTGGGTATGGTCCCTGTGGGTTCTCTTTTGAAACAAAATGAAGGATTGAGTGCATGTTTGAAGCTATGCCTGCAAGGTCTAAAGTAGTACTCCCTGATTGGATACTTTCAATTAAGACTGAAGTATCAAGCGTTTCTCCTCTCAGAATAGGTTTTATATTAGGATCCACTGCGGGAGGTTCTGCAAATGAAACATCATCAATTTTTTCCAAAGCAACATCCATGAATGCACGCCACATTGGTGTCGCGATCAGTCCAGATAACCCTCCCCCCATTACACTATTATCATTATTCCCAACCCATACACCTACCGCAAGGTTTGGAGTAAATCCCATAATCCATGCATCTCGCAAGTTGTTGGTACTACCAGACTTTGCAGCAACATCTCTATTGGGGAAGTGTACTAATGAGTTGTATCCCCAAAGTGGTGCCCGCGCTTCATTGTCTGAGAGAATATCAGCAATAGTCAAAGCGACATCTCGGCTAAGTACACGACTAGACTGGACATCGTTCTCATTTAAAATATTCCCCTCACTGTCTTCAACTCGTAAAATTGTTCTTCGCTCTGCCTTCACACCTTCATTTGCAAATACCCCATACGCCCCCGTGTGTTCAATCAGTTTAACTTCACCCCCACCAAGTACTAATGTGAGACCGAGCCGATCAGGATCATTCAATGTTGTGATACCAAGGTCGCTTGTGAGCTTAATTGCGTTGCGTAGTCCTGCTAAATACAAAACTTTAACGGCGGGGATGTTTAGTGATTGTGGGAGGGCATTACGGAGTGTTATGGGCCCTAAAAACTTCCCATTGTAGTTGTTTGGTGAGTAACAAGGTGCGACTGAAGACGTGTTAAAAACTTCACAACTGGTACTGAATTGCGTTTTTACATCATAAACAACAGTGTCGGGTGTATATCCACTGGCAAACGCTGATGCATAGACCATTGGTTTAATTGATGACCCTGGCTGTCGAGATGAAAGTGTCACATTGAAATTCCCATCAATCTCTTCATCAAAATAATCACGTGATCCAACCATTACCAGTACGTCTCCTGTTTGTGGGTCTGTAGCAATCAAGCCGGCGTTTGAGGCACTATACTTTTCTGTGTTGATTGCTGCTTTTTCCGCTACGATTCGCTCCGCTTCTTGCTGTAGTTCCCAGTCAAGTGAGGTGATTACCCGATATCCTTTATCTGATAACGCTTCTTCACCATATTGTTCAACAAGCTGCTCTCGAATATACATTACGAAATGAGGTGCACGGATTCCTGTTACTGCTTGTGGAAGAAATGTAACTTCTTCAGCTGCAGCGGCATCATGTTCTTCTTGGCTAATAAAATCATTAATTAGCATTCTTTGAAGTACTAATTTTTGTCGGTTATCCAAAAGGTCTTTGTTGTTTCCGTATGGAGAGAGACGGGTTGGTGCTTGGGGGAGTGCGGCCATATACGCAGACTCAGCAAGAGAAAGGTCGTTTGATGATTTACCAAAAAACGCTTGTGAAGCCTCCTCGATACCATAAATAGTCCCCCCATAAGGAGATTCGTTTAGGTAGTGCCCAAGGATCTGCTCCTTTGTGAGAAGTCGTTCAAGTTTTAATGAAAGGATTGCCTCTTTAATTTTTCGTGTCAGCTTCTTTTCATTTTGAAGAATTGAATTTTTTACCACTTGCTGTGTGATGGTTGATCCGCCTTGCCCGCCAAGTAAATCTCCTGCAGTGATGTTTGAAAGTGCTGCACGAATAATTGCCTTCGGATCCACCCCGTGATGTGTGTAGAATTGGTCGTCTTCAATAGCAACGGTCGCATTCTTTATATGGTATGAAATATTTTCAAACGGCACAATGGTACGACGCACATCCTGATGAAGGTCATATAAAAGAACTTCACCCGTGCGGTCATATATTTTTGTTGATTGCAGAATACGTCTATCTTCAAAAGAGGAAAGATCAGGAATTTCGAATGTTGAGATCCATACAAAGGCCATGCCGGCAATAAGTAAGCCTGCGACAAAAAACATGATAAAAATATCAATCAGAATATCTTTCGCATGTCGTATTATCCACGGTTTTTGCTTTGCCATATTGTGTGTTTATAACAGGTTCTTATAGCTATTCTACCACCATTTGTCTACATTCCTTTATTACAGGTGTGTGGTACAGTTTCTACTAAGTTAAGTGTAAATAATATGAAATTATCAGAAGAGTTAAAAGAACGCGGGTTTATTTATCAGTCATCAGCTGAAGATGTGTCTGAGATTCTTGATGGTGAAAAACGAACGGTATACCTAGGAATTGATCCGACTGCTGACTCTATTCATGTAGGGAACCTGGTTCCGTATATGTTACTCAATCGTCTGATGCTCGCGGGACATAAGGTTATTCTTCTTATGGGTGGGGGTACGGCACTTATTGGTGATCCTGGCGGGAAAAGCGAAGAGCGCCCTTTTGTTGAGCCTGAAGTGATTGCCCAACAGGCCGCGAAGATGGAGTTTGGTATTCGAAAGTTTGTTTCAGGCGATGTGGAGTTTGTTAATAATTATGATTGGCTCTCCAAAATTTCAATGATGGAGTACTTGCGGGACATTGGGAAACATTTCACTGTAAACGCGATGATTAAGAAGGATATTGTCGCAAATCGTCTTACTGATGATAATTCTATTTCATACACAGAATTTTCATACTCACTTTTGCAGGGGTACGATTATTATCACCTGCATACACACTATGGATGTGATTTACAGATTGGTGGTTCAGACCAGTGGAGTAATATCCTCGCTGGAGTTGATTTTGTTCGTAGAAAAACAGGTGATACCGTGTATGCACTGACTATCCCACTTGTTGTCGACAAAGCAACCGGGAAGAAGTTTGGGAAAAGTGAAGGGAATGCAATATGGCTTGATGCAGAAAAGACTACTCCGTACGCACTTTATCAATTTTGGCTGAATACATCAGATGATTCGGTCATTGATTATTTAAAGCTGTTCACCTTCTTGACTCTTGATGAGGTTGCGCAGATAGAAAAAGAACATGATGAAAATCCAGGAGCACGTAAGGCACAAAAACGACTTGCTGCTGAGGTGACCAGCTTTGTACATGGGGAGGAAGATATGAAAGCAGTCGAACGAGCATCTGCAGCGTTGTTTGGAGAAGTTTCTTTTGGAGAACTTTCAGACGGAGAGATTGAAATGGTGAAGGAAAACGCTCCTTCATGCACCGTGTCTGCAGATACTCTTCTGGTTGATGTGTTGGTGGAGTCTGGTCTCGCTACTAGTAAACGCGAGGCACGTACTTTTATCGAAGGTGGAGCAGTGCAGATAAATGGTGATAAAGTTGAAGGTGTTGAGGCGGTAATTATACAATCAGCTGGGGAGAGCTTCTTGCTTAAGCGAGGGAAGAAGAGTTTGTGTGTAGTTGAAGTGGGGTAAGGAAACAAAAAGAAAACCCACAGTCTTTGGCTGTGGGTTTTTCTTATGATTTTATTTTACTATATTCTTCTATAAAACTTATTTCTCGAGCGAGTATGAAATAACCCTGCTTCTCATTAGGTGTATCATTTTTCATAAGTAACAAAGCTTTTTCAGGTGTAACCCAAATAGTTTCTTGCCCCTCCTCTATTTCTCTTTGCTCTAGCTGTGGCTCAGTAACTTTTTCTGTCGCATTGGCACTATACCCATATGAAATATGAAGTAACTTTTCAAAATTTCTGTATTCAATAATGGCCCCAAGCTCGGTGGGTGTATCAATGTTGAATCCAACCTCTTCAAGTATTTCCCGCTCTAATGCTTCTGTGCAGGTTTCGCCCACCTCAACTCCTCCGCCAGGAAGTTTGTGGTAGTTTCGATTTGTGAGGTATTGAACTGCAATCTCGCCTACATTATTAAAAATAATGCCACGGGCGCTCTTGCGTAATTTGTATGTTTCACCAAGGATTTCCTTAGTGCTTATGTTGAGCGTTTTTTCGCTTATTTCTTTGAGTAGTTTCATTTATTTAGTATATCAAAAACCATCACCCTTGATTAAGGCGGTGGTTTTTTCATTCCGGTTCCAGCGATTTTCTCAAGAAAGAAAAAATCGGGAACAAAATTCAATATATGGTCTTCGATCATTATCTCATTCCCCGACACCAGTTTGGTATATCTTCGCTAAGGCCTTTAATATATCGGAATAAAAAATCACCAACTTGTGTGGTGATTCTTTCACCTCTTTCCCGATACCAGTTTGGTATATCTTCGCTAGGGCCTCAGATATACCTAAGCTGTCCTGTGAACCTTCGTAATAGTCGCTACGCTCGTTTACTCAGGCTACATTTCATCTACATCGTCGAAGCTGTCGTATTCAGTGTCGTCAGCGTCGTCCTCTAGTGCAGAGTCGTCCTCCTCTTCTTCGTCATCTTCTGATCCCTTCTTCTTGTCTTCGGTACCGTCTTCGTCAAGTGTTCCGAAACCTTCGATTTCTTCCTCGTCCTCATCCTCCGTTACATCCTCAGTAATTTCATCAAGTGCAGAGTCATCAATGCTCGCATCGTCGTCTTCCATTTCCTCTTCTGGTTCGGTTGATGGCTCGTCACTGGTGGTAAAAAAGATCATATGCGTTTACATTAAAAATAATTAATACTAAATTTTTATCAAAAAATTATTACTTTTGCAACCCACCCTTTTGGTGTGTGTAAGACAGGATTTTAACAGGTTATCGATAGTGTGCAAGTGTGGTAACACCAACAGCGATTGCATCGTATTCATCATCCAGGGCTTTTTCAGGTACGTTAAGGACTAAGCGCTTTACCATGTCGATTACCGCATTTTTATCGCTCTTTCCGTATCCTGTTACTGCAATTTTTATTTCCTGTGGACCAAACTCGTATACACGACAGCCTGCATTTTTTGCAAGGTAAAGGATGATGCCTCGCGCTTGGGCAACACCAATAGCGGTCTTCACATTTTTATTAAAAAAAAGTGTCTCCACACCCACTGCATCAGGGGAGTGTTCTAGGAGTAGTTTTTGAAATTCAGTACCAACTACAAACAGCCGGTCAGCAAGGTCTGCCTTTTTATCGGTCTCCACACAGTGCGAGTAAAGTAGGGTTTCTTTCCCATCTTGTTTTTCTATAACCGCCACACCAAGTCGATCATATCCAGGGTCTACCGCGAGTACTTTCATAGTACGGTAAGAATATCACAGAAAAAGACCAGTAAGGGCAAAGCCTTGCTGGTCTTTTTCATAAAACTCAAATATTCCAGAAGGATATAAATAAGATGAAGTGTTGGATGGTCAAGAAAAATAATACGAGGCCTACTTGGGTACGGCGAGAATTATTTTTTGTAGCCCAACGTAGCAGTTCGCTTATTTTTATTCTTCGGGCGAGTCTGCGGTAGTGTATACGTTTGTCACATCTTCTTCTTCCTCTAATTTTTCAATGAAACTAGCGAGCTTTTCACCAGTTTCATCATCAAGTTCCATTGGGGTGGTTGGTTTGTAACCATCTTCAGTTTTCTCAAATGCCCATGCAGCAGAGCCAGGTGAACCGAGCTCGAGCCCTGCTTTAGAAAAGACATGGCGAATAATCGGAGCAGTGCGGTTATTGTTGTCGGTTACGGTCTGAATGAGTAGCGCTACACCTCCAGGGCCATACCCTTCAAACATGATCTCTTCAAGCTTCGTCCCATCGGTGCCTGCACCTTTGGCTACGGCTCGGTCGATGTTGTCTTTAGGCATTGAGTCCTTTTTTGCCCGTACGATTGCTGCGGCAAGCTTGGGAGAGTTTATATCCCCGTTGGCTCCTCGCGACTCCATTGCGATAAGCATAGAGTGCTTAGAGAACACCTTGCTTCGTGCCGCATCTGTTGCTCCTTTCTTGTGTTTGATTTTACTCCATTTATTATGTCCTGACATATTTTGTATATCTAAAAGTATGTTTCAAGTGTATGAAATTATAGGGAACTACGCAACTATCTTGACTAATTTAGTATTACGTTGTTAAATGAATATACACATGGTGGAGGGCACAACATGAAACGAAGCAAGAAAGTTGGTGACATTGCAGCTATCGATTTTGGGACCATAACGGTCCAGGGTCGAGTGACGGCAGTGGTGTCGGGTGGTATTGTGATCCTGGATCAGTATGTACCAGGATCCTTGTCGGCGTTTGCTCAAGGTAGGGCGAACTAAAACAACCAAAAAATTATAAACCCGCCGGGATACGGCGGGTTTTTCTATAGCGCTTGGTTTTCAATATGGCTGTACGCAGTAGCACTTGCGATTCGTCCTCGAGGGGTTCGCTCAAGGAGACCTTGTCGAATGAGGTAGGGCTCAATCACGTCTTCAATGGTTGATTGCTCTTCGCCCGTTGCTGCTGCGATGGTGTTGAGTCCTACAGGGCCACCATTGAATTTATTAATGATAGTGTCGAGCACTTCACGGTCAGGGCTTCCAAGTCCAAGTGAGTCTATTTCAAGCAGATCAAATGTTCGATCAACAATGTCTGGTGTGAGTTCTCCTTGTTCAAGTTGTGCCAGGTCGCGGCAGCGCTTTAGAAGGTAGTTTGCAGTTCGAGGTGTTGCACGACAACGCTTGGCAATGCCGTTCATTATTTCTTGAGTGGTTGCAATCCCAAGCAGCTCCGCAGAGCGCGAAAGGATCTGCGCAATCTCTTCATCTTTATAAAATTCAAGACGAAAGGTTCCCCCAGAAAAACGACTTCGTAATGGTGCAGAGAGTAGTGAGATGCGTGTGGTCGCTGAGACAAGTGTGAAGGGAGGAAGTTCAAGTTGTACCGTTCGTGCGGAAGGACCTTTTCCAATAATGATGTCTAAAACCCCGGACTCCATAGCAGGGTAGAGCACCTCCTCGATACTTTTAGACAAACGATGAATTTCGTCGATAAAAAGCACATCTCCCGGTGAGAGATTGGTGAGGATTGCAGCGAGGTCACCTACGCGCTCAATAGCAGGGCCTGAGGTGGTGCGCATGTTGGTGCCAAGAGTTTTGGAAATCAGGTGTGCCAACGTAGTTTTCCCAAGCCCGGGAGGGCCGTATAAAAGAATGTGCTCTGCAGCGTGCCCACGTTCGCGTGCAGCAGTGAGAAGGATGCGTAAATTTTCTTTTATTTTTGATTGCCCTACGTATTCCTCCCAGGTGTTTGGGCGAAGTGTTTGGTCGAGATTTCCTGCACCGTCACGGGTGAAGTTTTGATTGTTGTCGGATTCTGGCATGGTGAGTGTATTGTATACAAAAAGTCCCTGTGAGCATACTTGCAGCCGGCTGTTCGTGTCCTACAACTTGATTGATATCTTACTTGTATACAAAACTTTTCAGCCCTTGATTTATGTATTTAGTACAACGAAACATAATGCAGTCAAAAAAGCTTGACATTTTTATCATCTGTGCTAATATATCCCCTGTAAACGTTCCTACACACATGAGTGTGTTGATCTCTCCAGAAAGAATACAAATAAAAAACGCACGTGATGTGCGGTGTTTATTTTTTGTTCAAGTGTATAATCCTCTAAACAACAAAAGGTTGCTTTTCGAGTATATTGTGGCGCTCACCCTCGAGTGAGAGTGCTGTGGTACCCCTTAGATCTGCAAACTCTTCTTTCCGGAAGTTCTGCTTAGAGGATTATCTACTGGAACGTTTCTCTCTGAATTGTGAATGTTCACTTCTTGTTTCCGATAATATCACACATGCAAAAAAACTACTCTTGACCGAGTAGTTTTTTTGTCTCTGAGGTGACGTGATTATTTAAAATAAAATATTTTACGCGCACTACACAATATGCGAAGCAAATTCTTCATCAACCGGTATGTCAGGCTCTATAGCCGCTAGAGCGTGTCGGCCCGCGGTGAGATCAACTACACGCTGTAGTTCGGTAAGTGAAGTGCTTCCATTAATCACTTTCTCGATACCATCTTCTGCCATGGTAGGGATTCCTTGAGGCTTCGCTGCTTCGATAATAATGTGTTCACGTGGATCATGTATAACTGCTTCTTCTACAGCGGTGTCTACTCGCACTGCTTCATACACGCCTTGGCGGCCTTTGAATCCTGTCTGATTACACGCGTCACAACCCACGGCGTCGTAGATGTGTAATGGTTGTGGGATTTCTGGGGGTGCAGGGTGTGTAGCGAGTACTTTATTGAGTACCTCGGCTTCGGCTGCAGTTGGGGGATGTGGTTTTTTGCAGTGCTTACACAATACTCGTACAAGTCGCTGGCCAAGTATAAGGTTGATTGAACTTCCAATCATTCGGGAGTCAACGCCAAGGTCAATCAGACGAGGGAAAGCACCAACTGCACTGTTTGTGTGTAGTGTTGAGAATACGAGATGGCCAGTTTGTGCGGCGTGGATCGCGGTAGTTGCCACCTCCCGGTCACGAATCTCACCAACCATGATGACGTCTGGGTCCTGTCGCAGTACTGCGCGAAGGCCTGATTCAAAGGTGTAGTCGTCGCTTACCTGTGTTTGTACAATGTCGTCAAGCTTGTACTCAACAGGGTTCTCGATGGTGATTATTTTGATCCCTTCTATGTGTACAGCACGTAAAAATGCGTAGAGTGCAGTAGTTTTACCTGAACCAGTGGGACCAGTGGTGACAATCAGGCCATTAGGACGCTTGAGTTCCTCCTTGATTACTTTGTAGAGCGTATCATTAAGCCCAAGGTTTTCCATATTAAAACTCGCCACAGAAGGGTCCAGCAAACGCATTACAATTGATTCACCTGCGGCTCCAGGGATAATTGATGAACGCACTTCTACATCCTTATCAGCGATAGTGAACGTGAAGCGCCCGTCTTGAGCCTGATCGCGAATATTAAGTATCATGCCTGAAAGAAGTTTCAGTCGAGACATGAGTCGTTCATACAGGGAACGTTCCATATCGATAATGTCATGAAGCACACCATCAAGACGATATCGCAGTCGGATACCCATTTCTTCTGGTTCGATATGGATGTCACTCGCCCCAAGGCCAATTGCTCCTGCAAACATCGATTCCAGTGTTGAAGAAATACGGTGCGCACTATTAAGTGTTCGTATATCTAAGATGTGTTCAGCAACTGCTTCAGGAGTTTTAAACTTTTTGATTTGTTCTGCGATATTGTCGGTATTGATATCGAGTACCCCTTGTTTTACCGCAGTGGTGTTACGTTGGTCTTTATAACGATCCCATCCATGTTCAAGATTGATGGTAGACGTCATGTAGATGTTTGGCTCATATCCTTGTTCAGTAAGGGAGGCGAGTACATGCTGTGCATGGGGGTTGTTTGGATTACGGAGCGCAACAGATATTTTTTTACGCACTACTTCAAAGCTGACGAGCTTACCTTCAAGCGCATCTTTCTCGGGGATGAGCTTAATCGCGTCGGGGTTGATAGTTATTCCACGTAGATCAATAAATGGGTAACCGTATTGAACAGCTAAACCTTTAATAAGGTTCTCCTCCTCCATTCGTCGAAGTTCCTCCATTTTCTCTATATTAAAAGTGTCATCAAAATGAGCCATAGTGCCCTTATTGTAGCAGGTGGAGTCGGGAAAAAGCTTCGCATTTTCCCGACCCCATTCCATGCCGCAAAACTATTGACACACTCTATTTTAATGGTATTTTAAATACAAATAGAAAAAAGTCAAAGGAGGTCGCTATGTGGCGCATTTCTACAGTTCTTTTAATTATCGCTTCTCTGTTCGTGTCAGCATGTGGAGGTACCTATGTTGATGTGGAAGTTACCAGTGTGGCAAAGCCAATTCCTGGGTTTTATACCGATGATCAAAAGCATCGAGTCGCCCAACGTGTTGGAGTGATTCATCGAGCTCGTTGGGGATATCAGGGGGAGCGGTCAGGGTACATTTCAAATAAGATGTCGCATCATCTGGGAACGACAATGTGGTGTTTCAAGGAACGGATTCAAGGCGTACTTGTTGCAAAGTGCACCACAAAGCGTCACATGGATTCAGTCCTTCCTAATCAGAGGGTTAGTTTTCAGTACAATTACTACCCCAATGCGCGCTGGCTCGGAATTGCTGCACCGGTTTTCCTGGATACTTGTTATCGTTGTGGGTCGTATCGCAGATACCCATCACGCCACACATATCCACAGCAGCGACCCCGGGTGATCAAAAAGACGACTACAACCACTACCACAACGACACGTCGGTGGTAGCAAAGCAAAGCAAAGGCCCAGCACTAGTTGGGCCTTTTATTGTGGAGATAACGAATTATCTGGAAAATGCTACAATGCCTCTATTATGGAAAAGATGGTTATTACACAAGTGGCAGAATTACAGACGGTAGTAAACACCGTGTTGGACAAAGCGAACGCTCAGAAGGATGAAGTTGCGGTAGTCATTGCACTACATGGTGATCTTGGTGCAGGGAAAACTACCTTCACGCAAATGCTCGCACAAACACTCGGAGTGACCGAGGTGGTGACCAGTCCTACATTTGTCATTATGAAAGTCTACGAACTATTGGAACAGACTTTTTTACAGTTAGTACATATTGATGCGTATCGCATTGAAGAGATTGACGAGATGCACGTGTTGGGGTTTGAAGCATTATTGCAACAAAAAGATACTATCATGTGTATTGAGTGGGCTGAAAATATTGAAGCCTTGCTACCAGCGCAGACTGTTCATGTTCGAATTACCCTTGAAGGGGAAACACGTGAGATAACCATTGAGTAAAGAGAACTACCAGCATAAGTAATTACACATGAGTCCTAAAAAAGATTCCAAGAAGACATTGGTCCTACTAGACGCGCATGCAATTTTACATCGTGCGTATCACGCGCTACCTGATTTTTCTTCACCTACAGGCGAACCGACGGGGGCACTTTATGGAGTGATTGCAATGTTGTTGAGTATTGCTCAAGAGCTTCAGCCAGACTTTATTGCTGCGTGTTACGACTTGCCTGAGCCAACCTACCGACATGATGCTTATAAAGATTACAAAGGTGGCCGGAAAAAGACTGACGATGAACTGATAAAACAAATTATTCGTTCACGCGATATTTTTGAGGTGTTTAATATCCCTATTTATGAAATGGTGGGTTTTGAAGCCGATGATTTGCTGGGGACTATTCCGCATCAGCTAAAAGATAATAAAGACATCGACATCATCATTGCCTCTGGTGATATGGATACACTGCAGTGCGTGGATAAAAAACGTGTACGGGTATACACCCTACGCAAAGGAATCAAAGACACTATCATGTATGACGAAGCGACCGTTAAAGATCGTTTTGGTTTCGGTCCTCAGTTAGTTCCTGACTATAAGGGGTTACGTGGCGATGCATCCGACAACATACCCGGCATTCCAGGAATTGGTGAGAAAACAGGGACAACACTTATTACTGAGTTTGGCTCAATTGATTCAATTTATAAAAAGCTCAAGAAAGACGAACAACAATTTCTCGATGCGGGGATTAAGCCGCGTATTATCAATTTACTCAAAGAGTATGAAGAGGAGGCACAGTTTTCAAAAATGCTTGCGACTATCCGTACAGACGTACCGGTAGAGTACATACTTCCTACCGTACATTGGAAAGAGGCAGCGGATACTGATGCGATACTCACCTTGTTTAGTGAGCTTGGTTTCCGTACGCTCGCTGCACGTGTTCGTCAGGCGTTTGAACTAACTGAAGATGTTTCTATAGATCAAGCAGGCAGCGGTGTGAGCGATACAGAGGTTACCAAGGCGTCTATTATGCTCTGGCTTCTTGAGAGTGATCGAACCAATGCGTCGTACGATGACATCATTGATTATGGACGATCGTATTTTGATACGATCGATTTTGCTGAAATTACAAAAAAACTTGCAGCAAAGATCGAAGATAGGAAACTGACTGCGGTGTATGAAGACATTGAGCTACCATTGATGGAAGTAATTGCGTACATGGATAAAGCGGGAGTCGAGCTTGATACTGCCTACCTTGGGAAGCTGTCAAAGAAAATGCATACAGAACTCACAGCACTTGAGAAAAGTATTTATAAGCACGCTACGTTCGAGTTTAATATTAATTCACCAAAGCAAGTAGGGGAGGTGCTGTTTGACACATTGGAGTTAAAACCAAAAAATCAAAAGAAGACCGCAGGCGGACAACGCTCAACAAAAGAAAGTGAACTCGAAAAAATGCGAGATGACCATCCAATCATCCCTGATATTTTACGATATCGAGAATTAAAGAAGCTTGTCTCAACGTATATCGATAATCTCCCCGGGATGGTCAGTCCTGATGGGCGCCTTCGGTCGACATTGCTACAGACAGGTACGGTGACGGGCCGTATGGCAAGTCGTGATCCAAACCTACAGAACATCCCGGTACGTACTGAGGAAAGTAAGGCTATTCGAAAAGCGTTTGTTGCGCCAAAGGGGAAGACCATAGTTGCTATCGATTATTCTCAGATTGAATTACGCATCGCAGCCATCCTTTCAGGTGATCAGAAGATGGTAGAGATTTTCAAAAATGGAGAAGATGTACACGCAGGAGTTGCGTCACGCGTGTTTGGTGTCGCAATCGATGAGGTTACCAGCGACATGCGTCGGAAAGCGAAAGTTATCAACTTCGGTATTCTCTACGGCATGGGGGTCAATGCACTACGCGCAAACTTGGGCGAAGATACGTCTCGTGATGAAGCACAGGAATTTCTCAATGCGTATTTTAACACCTTCACACAACTTGCAGAATACCTTGAAGAAACAAAAGGGTATGCCCGACTACACGGCTATACAGAAACTCTGTTTGGCCGCCGTCGGCACTTCCCGGGTATTCAATCAAGTGCCCCCTTTATCCGCGCGCAAGCAGAGCGAATGGCAATCAACGCTCCAGTGCAGGGGACTGCTGCAGACGCAATGCGTATTGCGATGAACAACGTGTATCAATACATCGAAAAACAGAAACTGCACGATGACATGAAAATGATCATGCAGGTGCACGATGAACTTATTTTTGAAATTTCTGATGGAGCAATTGAGAAACATGTACCCAAAATAAAAGAAATAATGCAGGGTGTATTGACTGAAGAACAGGCGCAAGGGGTTCCGATTTTGGTGGATGTTGAGACTGGCCCAAGCTGGGGAGACCTACAAGAAGTTGAGAAATAAGCGATATACTTCAGTACGCTTCAAAAATTAAATCTCACCGTACCTCAAGTACGGCTCGTTATAATTTTCTCACGTACTTCATCTCTCATCTTATTTTTCAACTTCTTGGAACCAGACTGGTATACTTCAAATTTGGAAATTCCTCTGAAAATAAAAAAAGCAGGCCCGGTGCGAATACACGGGGCCTGGGTAGTTATGTGAACATAGAATCGAAATCGAGCTGGTTTACCTTTTCAAGTAGGTCAGCTTTAAAACTAATTCCGTCTGGACACTTGGTCTTGCGACTAAATTCAATTCTTTGTACTGCAAGGTCGAAACATTCTCGATGGAACCTCCCATCATCCGTCGTTGATTCCAGGAGGGCTGATTGAAAAAGAACATCTGCTGGTACCGACCGACATATTTTCTGAGCTTCTGTGGTGCTAATGCCAACAGCAACAATATCGCTGTTATGCAGTAGGTCTTCTAGATCGTCCATGAAACTTTCTTTGGAATCAAATGCACAAGATGTGCATACACCAGTCTGTTTAGTCTCAGGTTTACCACGCAAAACTACCCAATATCCAGAATCTTTCATTCTTATTCTCCTTATTGAGGTTTCAGTCTGTGTCTATATAGCCAAAATACTCACATAAAGTCAATAAGGTGTGTGAAAGTGGGGGTGGTATAATCTAGGAATGCTACATCTATTTTATGGGAATGACTCTATTACTGTGCGACACAAAGCACATGATTTTGTAAAATTACGGGAGAAAGAAGGGATGGTTGTTGAACGTATTGAGGCAGAGAATTATGCAGAGGGTATTTTTGCTGACATTGTGGGGGCGACGTCACTATTTGGAGAAAAGACGCTGTACGTTATCGATACGCCATCAACGAAAATAGAAATTTACGATGCAGTGATTGAACAGCTTGAGGCATTTGCATCATCAGACAATACCTTTGTAGTTATTGAGGAAGCATTGTTTGCTCCCCAGAAAAAGAAATTCCAAAAGCATGCGGAAACCATTGAAGAATATAAAAAACCTGCAGCGGAACGATTTAATCCGTTTGGTATGGCTGACTCACTTTCACGAAAAGATAAGCGAACACTCTGGCTACAACTACAGGACGCAAAGGCAGCAGGACTCAGCGCAGAGGAAATCATTGGGACACTCTGGTGGCAATTAAAAAGCATGCGCTTGGCTAAAATTACCACTTCAGCCTCCGAGGCGGGCATGAAAGATTTTCCATACAATAAAGCCAAACGAGTACTCGGATCTTTTAAAGAAGGGGAGTTAGAAAAATTATCTACAGGATTACTCGCGGTGTATCACGATGGTCACCTTGGAGCAAAAGATATTGATATCGCCCTTGAGCGGTGGATGCTTACCCTATAACCAGCATATTCTTTATCGTAATTAACTACAATAAAGAATGCGGTAAAAGTATGTAAGTTATACTGTATAAATGAAAAAGCTTTTAGAAAAGGCATTGCTCAAGCCAGACAATGGTTTATATTTTATACTGAGCGATTTTCTGGCGTTATGTACCATTGTTTCTATTATAGCTATTGTGCTCGAGACCGTTCCTTCAATGGAGAAATATGAACTATACTTCACGGTCGTGGAATATACCGCAGTTTTAATATTTACCCTTGAATACCTCGCGCGACTTTCTGTGACCAAGCCAAAGCGAGCATACGTGTTTAGTTTTTATGGTTTGATTGACCTTGTCTCAGTCCTGCCCTCGTTTATGGGATTTGGGAATCTCACCTTCTTGAAGTCGGTGCGTGCGATACGACTCATTCGCTTACTGCGCTTGATTCGTCTTGCGAAGCTTTCTCATTCACACCGGAGTGATCCAGAAGAATCGTTAGGAGTCTTTGCGTTAAATGTTTCAATCTATATCACATTGCTTCTGCTTGCACTGCTGTGCATGGGTACGCTTATGTATGTAGCAGAAGAACAGGTCGGTACCATATTGAGTATTCCTGCAGGCATGTGGTGGTCATTTCAGGTCTTTATGGGGGGTATCCCGGTGGATACACCGTTAACAATGCTTGGATCGATTCTATATGTGTTAGCGCGCTTTGTAGGGCTACTCTTGCTTGGAGTGCTGGTTGGAGTTGTGGGAAATGTATTCCGCACCTTACTCTTTTCTAAATAGACATGCTTGTTATAGTTGCAAATCTTCCATCAGGGAGGTTTTTATTTTTACTGCGTAGGTGAGAAAAATAATCTACGGAAGTATAAGTGTCGACACTCGATACTGAAATGTTTTCTTTGATAATACCTTGCGTGATTAGCTGGTGATTACATGCAGCAACGAGATCTATTTCTGCGTGGTCATTTACCTCTCGTATAAAAGGTTTGATCGCTGGCTTTGCATGAGCCAGAGGGAGAGGGAATTTGTATGAGGCAGGGCCTATGTGCGGCCCGATATGTATTTCAAGATCAGCAGGCTGTACCGAAAAATTTTCACTCAGAAAACTTACCGTTTTTTCCGGCAGGTGTGCCGCAATAGTTTCTCGACTGTAGTGTGCCAATGCAAGCGTTTGGGTGGCATAGTCATGGAAAACTACTGGTAAACAGTCAGCGGTAAGAAGCATGAGGGTACGTCCTTTTTCTTGTGTAACCAAAACCTCAGCATCAGTCATTTGATTCTTATCAGCCTGGGTATCGCGGTTAACCGCGATGATTTCTTTGCTATGGTTACACCGCATACAAACATGTTCCTCCCAGCCGATGCCATGTTTATTTAAAAAATTACTACGATTTTGAACAACACTCTGCGTGTCACCAAACCGAAACGACATGTTCCCATCTGCAAGGGTTGATGATTCAATAAGTAGCTTTCCCATGTGTAGAAACTATAGCAGACCAAACACTCGATTTTATTTTTCATTATGGTATAGTTTTGCTCATTGTGACTCACATATAGTCGCCACATCCGCCTATAGCTCAGTTGGTAGAGCAGAGGACTTTTAATCCTTGTGTCCCAGGTTCAAGTCCTGGTGGGCGGACTAATACAAAACAACAACAGTGCCTAAGCACTGTTGTTGTTTTTAGTATTAGCCACGCCCACCAGGACTTGAAAAGCTTTTGTGATATTTCTGGAGCTCGCGAACAGAAATATCCAAAAGGTCTACTGTCCATGTAATGGAAAAGTCCGGACTTGAAGAGGTTGCCTGATATTTTGCAAGAAATATCGACAACCTGTACCGGTCATGTAAACAAGTTTTCTTTCTTCGCTCACTCGGATATGTAAATAAATTTCCATATCGCTCGTATCACTCGAAAGTAATGACCAAGATCCTAACAGTGCCTAAGCACTGTTTTGTTTTTTAATATCAGCCACGCCCACCCTATCTTTTGCAAAAACCTACCATTTAGATTATCCTCATCATCAGAACAGTAAAGGAGTACATATGGAAACTATTTCAACAATCGTCTGTCTTTTGCTATCGACCTGTTATCAGTCTGCCTCGCTTGAACCAAATACTGTTTCACAAGTATTCTGGTGTGACAGGAATTCTACCGCTGAAGTTATGGCTGTAAAACGTAGTCGAACATTTTTGGAAACCCTGAACAGCCAGGATGGTTGTATACGTGAAAATACTTCTATTCTGTACAGCGAAGAGCCAGATATGGTGTATACGATTCCTGATGGGGAAGCAATGTATTTTGTAGTCCGTACTTCCCTTGTGGGAAGGGATGAAGATGTGTAGCATGTGCGGGGTAGTAAACCCCGCACATTTTTTAATATGAAGCAAAAAATTATCATTCTCGACAATATTCGTTCTGCACACAATGTAGGTTCTATTTTTCGTAGTAGCGACGGTGCAGGGGTGGGGAAGATATATCTCGTAGGCCCTACGCCTACACCAATAGATCGTTTTGGCCGTCCGCAGCCTGAGATAGTTAAAACTTCTCTTGGAGCTAGTGAGAGTATCCCCTGGGAACATGTTGGAAATGCAGGGAGTGTCTCAACACAAGATCTATTGGGTATTATTGCGCAGCTTAAGACCGATGGATTTACCATAGTGGCAGTCGAGCAGGATAAGGATTCAATTTCGTTTTATGATTTTGAGGTTCCTGATAAGGTTGCGTACATTCTTGGTGCCGAAGTGGAAGGGGTTCAGAAGGAGGTACTTGAGGTGGCGGATATAATAGTTGAAATCCCGATGGCAGGTGTAAAAGAATCACTGAACGTATCAGTGACTGCAGGAATTGTTTTATTCAAAGAATAAATAAAAACCACCGGTATGACGGTGGTTTTTATTTAGTTGAGATTGTTCAACTCTCTTTTCACGACATCGGCGTCACTCCAGGGTTGTCGAGTATTATGGGGTCCCATGATAAAAGGATCAGTACCTTTACCCGAGATGAGTACATAGCTGCCTGGTTCTGCCATCTCCAGCGCTGTTCGAATCGCGAGTCGGCGGTCCATGACAACGGTTAATTTCGACTGGTCCTCAATCCCTTTACTCATTTCATCAACAATTTTTCGAGGGTCTTCATCATACGGATCTTCATTGGTCAGAATGATTTGGTCGCAGTATTGCTCAGCGATATGTGCCATCTCAGGGCGCTTCCATACGTCACGCCCACCACCTGTATTTCCAAGAACACAAACTTTCTTCTGGTCCTTAAAAGCTTGATAAAGTTTTTCCAATGAGTCTGGGGTATGTGCGTAGTCAACTACCGCAGTAACTTGTTTAGGGGCATCTTTGGGTGTACTGAAGTGTTCCACACGACCCTTTACTGGAGGGAGGGAACGTAGTGCTGACTCGATAGTGCGTAGTTGTACCCCTAAGGCGCGAGTGAGTGTGATGGCAGCAAGCGTGTTGTATACA
>Ga0209304_1000517_pt1 | contig 26216 bp, 17 predicted proteins | sample COGITO_mtgs_1004_4_FD_184789 | JGI IMG/M metagenome (GOLD analysis project Ga0209304, IMG submission 184789) | Pelagic marine microbial communities from North Sea - COGITO_mtgs_100423 (SPAdes) (version 2) | ecosystem: Environmental > Aquatic > Marine > Epipelagic ...
TTATTTATAGGGAGAAAGCTCTCGTATGTTGTTGGTTAGTTTTGCGTATGGTGCTCGTATAAAGCACTTCTAACGCAAAAAAGACCTTAAATGCTAGTAAGACTTCATACATTTATTCGATCTGTTTTAAGAAAGAATAGGAGTGCTTTCGTTCCCCCTGCTTTAATTACAGAAGCTGTAAATCAAGCTAGTTTTGATCTATGGAGGGAGTTGATTCAAGACTTCAGAACCACTGGAAAACAATCTGATTTATTAAGTGCTTTTAAAGCATCAAGCTCCCCAGCTAAAGATCAAGATGGTACAGCATTTACCGTAGCTGGTAAATCAGAATCCGTAGTAGCTGGTATTTCAATATTGGATTCTAGCAGTAATGAGTATCCAACGAGATTGCTTACAAGCGATAGTGATTGGGTATTACGGAAGAAACTACCTGTAGAGGATGTAAGTGAAAGCCTTGTAAAAACATTTACTCTAACCACCAATAGCAATAATCCTAACGTAGCATTGCCAACGGACTTTATGGCTCATAAGGGGGCTATATACACCTCCGCTAATAGGAAAGGTAAGATTGTTTCTAGTGAAGAATTTCTAGAGCAAAAGCATCCAGTAGATCAAAAACAAATAGATTTTCAGAATATCAATGAGGATCTAATAAAATCGGCAGATGTATCAATCTCCGATCTTGGTATTGGATCTTTACCCGATGATTATCTATCAAATACTGGAGTCTTCTATACAGCAGAGAATAGAGAAGGCAGGATATATAGTCCTCAAGAATTATTAAATAAGAAGAATCGCATAGCAGAAATTGATGGACATGAGGAAGCTCACACAATACGAGGGGTAATTGACTCTACAAATGGAGCCTTTGATCTACCGCAAAATTATGTGTCGCACACAAAAGTGTTCTATAACTCTGCTGGATTTGAGGGCATTATTCTTTCACCTAAAGAGTTTAGTGAAAGGAAAAATAGTACTGTAATTCCTGTTGAGGCAAATAGCCCAATAGCAACTATCTACGATCAAAAAATTGAAATACTACCAGCAACAAGCGGTTATGTGTTTCCCTACCTAGCGCTGTATAGTAATATCAATCCTATAGCTACTGTAAACAATAATAAGTTAGAGGTTTTGCCTACTGGTAGTTCTTTCAATTTTACACTTCCCTACATAGCAAAATACACGACTGAGAATCCAATTGCCACGATACTTGATAATAAAATCACTGTCCTTCCTTATGGAACTAACTATGTTCTTCCCTATGTGGCACACGCTACTGAGAGGTTAGGATATAGTAGAGCATACAAAAGTGGAACTAGTTTAAAGTTCGATATAGATCCAGCTCCAAGTAATGCTAAAGTCTATTTCATTAATCCACCGAACACATCTGCTGGATCATATTCATATAGCGATGGAGTGGTTACGGTAACCGCAGATGCTGATCTAGATTGGGATGAGGCTGCATTTTCCAACATTGCGAATAGAGCCTTATTGTATTTAGGAGTAAGTGTTGGAGATAGCAATGCTATCACAGTCGAAAGACAGGTAAATATTAATGAATCCGATATCGTATCAAGAAGAGGTAGGGCAGCAAATAATCCAAGAAATTAAATGACAACAATAGCAAAATTATCAGAGCAGATATCAAGGATTTATGCTAGATATATTGATAAAGAAAATCCGAATACTATCGTTGACAAGCGAGAAATTAAGCTTCTTGTAGTTGATGCTATTCATACTATTCTAGGGGCTAAGTTAGCATCCCAAAGTGCTAAAGGATTTGTAGATATACCTGAAGCCTTGATAGCTACATACGAGAACATATCCGTTAATAATAATAGTAGCGTTTATACTTGTACGTTACCAGCTCAACCAATCGCTGCAACTGGAGATATGGGCATTTACGAGGTATTTGGTACTGATGAATTGAATCCTTATATACCTATTCCAAAGCAGATAATGAAAGTAATGCAAGGTACTGATTTAGCTGTGCTAGAAAGTAAGATAGGATACTTTAGATCATCAAATGATAAGATAAGATTCACTGCTGATCCAACGGTAACCACCGTTACGATGAGGCTCATCATAAACGATATATCTAAGTACAGTGATACAGACATACTACCACTTCCTGCTGATTACAATCTACAAGTCATTGAACTTGTATTGAAGACACTAGGATTAGGAGTTGGTGCTATTCAAGAATTTAACGTAGAACAAGCTCAAGAAAATGCAAACTAAAACATTAGATCAAATAGTAAGAAATGAATTGGCAAACAGTCAGTTAACTCTTCACAGCTATGTACCTTTCTTATTCTACGCTATAAACGAGGTTAAGAAGCTCAGTGATGTATTTAGCTTTCAGGTTTCCCAACAAGAGTTAACTATTACAAATAGAGAAGCACCTCTACCAGCTAACTACAGAAGAGTTGTAGCCGTATCTAAGATTGAAGGAGAAAGGTTATTACCACTTCCATATGATATCAAGATGAATACGGATGGAGTTGAATATGTGACACCTGACACTAATGGATACTTTGGTCCTTCAATAGTAACTGATAATAATCTTCACTACACCATTAATGAAACTACAAATAAGATAATACTCAGCACCGAAGCTGGATCAAATAAGCATAAACTAATGCTAACTTATGAAACTACTTTATTTAATACAAGTGGTAACACGGTGATTCCAATCATATTTGAGCGAGTAATTCAAAGTAGTATTAGGCTACAAAGAGCCAAGAATAGTAGAGCCGAAAGAGGAGATGTCAATAGAGTGAATGAGATTCTAGTTATAGAAAAGGAATATAATAACGCTAAAAGAATTTTAAAAACCCACCTTAACCCAATGACTTGGGAGGATATAATGATGGTTATACGAAAGTCTATACACAACTCAATAAAGAATTAAATGGAGAAAAAGGTAATCTCGTTTTTAGGGGGTTTAAACAAAGATGATAACGGACTCAACTTCCCAGAGGGGGATTATAAGAGTGCTGAAAATATCATCATAGAAACCGATGAGGAGGGTAATGGTGTTGCCATCAAGAAGATGAATAGTACTAAGGAATTATTGATAAATACTGCTAATCATTTTGCAGAATCTGAATACGTCCAATCTTGTGTTGATTTAGACAATTCAATTTATGTCCTTTTAAAAGGAAGATACTATAATGGTAGTTCTTTCGTAAATGCAGCGACTATTGTTAAGCTAACCAAGTATTATACAGGAACTTTTACAGTAACCAGAATTATTAGAAACTATGACTATCAAGGCTGTACAATTGAGCCTGATATGTGTATTGTTGGAGATAGATTGATCTGGAATTTCATGGGAGATGGAGTTCCAATGATGATACAAACAAGTTTAAGAAATTCAAGTCCAACCATCCAAGACTTAACACTAATAAAAGCTCCTCCAATATATCAGCTTAAAATAACGGAAATAGCAGGAAACAGTTTAAATATATTTACTGATAACCAATATCAATTTGCAGCTCGTTATGTTTATTACGATGGTGAAGTAAGTGTGTTAGGTCCAATATCACCTCTCACTTCTGCGGTTGAATATGTAGACAATATTCAGTTAGATTTAAATGAACTTCAAGTAAATCCAACTAACACCAAAAGCGTAGAATATTATTGCAGAGATGGAAATAATGGTGTTTGGTTTTTGATTGATAGTGCGCAGCTAAACTCAACCACAGTAATTACCTTTAGTGGAATTAAATCGGTAGCCTTGCCTACTCTGGTGAGTTCTAAACAATTTGATTCAGTACCATTTGCAACAAAAAATATAGAATCAGTAAATAACCTTTTGTTTTTAGGTAACAATCAAGAAACATTACCTCTTGGTTCAAATACTCCTGCTGAAATTACTACGACTGATGTAGCTGCATCTTTATTTAGTGCTGGTATAAATAGTATTAACATAATTGATGGTGGCTTTTACACATCAGTACCTAGTATTAATATCAACGGAGGAGGGGGTAGTGGAGCTAGTTTAACAGCCGTGATTGCCGTTGGAGGAAGTGGATATACATCTGCTCCGACAGTAGTTTTTGAGGGGGGTGGTGTTATTAATAATAATCATGCTTCAGCTATTGCTACAGTTTCAGGAGGAGTCCTTACGGCTTTGACGCAAACTGGAGGTGGAGCATATTATGGAACTCCAACAATAAGATTTACTGGAAGTGATGGTAGCGGTGCTCAAGCAAGAGCCATTATGACAACAAATGCTGGTGGATATCGATATGTTTCCTCCATAGTCATCGGGAGCCCTGTAAATAGTATAACAATTAGTAGTGCTGGTACAGGATATACATCCCCTCCAGCCATAACATTTACACAAGGATACGCATCAGGAAATGTAGCTTCAGCTTCCGCAACTATAACCGATCTAAATTCTTTTGGAACTAATTACGCTTATTACAAACCTATAAGCAGTTATTATACTGGTTACGTTTTATCTGGCTATAATAGTGGGTTTGATACAGATTTAGAAGAAGAAACAAAACCTTTCGCTAACGGAAGTACATACGAGGTTGGCTATGTATTGTTTGATGAGTATATGCGAACTAGAGGTGTAGAGGGAGTACAAAAATTTACTACAACTGAATTTGGGTTCAATAAAAAATCGATATCTATAGATAAGAGATCTGACTTTCCTTCTTGGGCTAAGTACTTCCAATTAGCGATAACCAAGAATCTTACAAAGGATTTTATTTATGAGGGCTACGCAGATACTTGCTACTTTATAGCTGAACCATCTCAAGGAACGCAATTAAGTCCTATTACCGCAATTAAAACTAGCCTTTACAGAGAGGATGAAGATGGAACGACAATGAGTTACACCGTTTCTAATACTACTTCATCAGCCGATGAAAGAGGTCAGGGTAATACTGATAAGCAAACAGTGACAGGTAGAGCTAGTGGTTTTTTTGAGGTGGCTGATGAGGGTAAAACAACAAAAAGAAGTGGAGGTCGTAGAGCAGGAGGAGGGCAAGTTACACAGGATAGAACAGGTACATCCACTAAAGGAGTTGCTATAACGGTCAACACAAACAGAGCTGCTGAAATAAATAAAAGTGCGGTTTTTAATCCAGTTCCTTTCTTACCAAAGTCGGCATTGAAGGCATCTGATATTAGAGATAAAATTAAATATTTTGCCGTTGATATTGCAGGTATGTTTACTGCTGAACGCTATTACACGTTTCAACCAGGAGATGAGATAATTGGGAACTTTATAAATACAGGAAATACAAACATCAGTACCTCGTATCAAACATTAAAAATCTTAGCTCAAGACGGCTCATTAATTTATTGCGATCCAAGTCCAATAATAAATGCTTCAGAATTATATTCAGTTGAACGTAATTTATATTTTGAAATCTACTCTCCTTCGGAATCAAATCAAACTAGTATTTTTTATGGCAATAGAGATGTATATCCGATAGGAGATTTAATAGGCTCTAGTGGGAGTAAGACATTTAACCTTGAAGGGGATTGCTTTTACAGTAGTATAACTCTACCATCTTTTGGACATTCTAAAATGGAGGAGGAGGCTAATAGATATAGATCAATTGTACAAGATGACAACATCACTTTAACTATTGCTAATGCAGATGCAATCCAAAATGTTGCAAGCTCGGCATTTACACAACGATGGAGTCCTAGTGAAGATGTAGCTACTGAGTTGTGGGAATTAGATTTTGGAAATACTGGTGATATTATTATTAATGAAGAGGGACTTTATACGTTTGAATACTCTGCTGATTTTGCCCTTTACTACATAAATAGTGGTGCTCCAGTTTTCTTTGCTGATAATATCCAAGTGGGGTTACTAATTAATGGAGAAACTGTACGCTATGCTGATTTTCAGAACTTCACTACTTCCACAACAGGAGCAACAAGTTTTTCTAGCTTGTGTAGTGTTTACTTATACGCTGGAGATAAGGTTAGTATTTCTCATCAAAAGAGCGATGAGTATATAAGCTCATACGGAACCTACTACATCGATGGCAGTAATTATGATATTACCATTAGTAAAGATGCAATTTCCACTACACCATTTGCTAAAAAATATAGAAAAGCAGAAACGCAATATATAAGCGGAGGCACAACCTACACCCCACCAGATAAGACATTCATAATTAAAGCATTATCTCGTTCAGGAAAGATTCAAACAGAGTGGAATAAAGATTATGGAAAACCTTATGTAAAATTTGAGGAACCATTAAAATCACTATTCGTTAAAAACAGAGTTAGGTATAGTGGTAGGTATATTGATGGGGGATTAAATAGTTCTCTATCATCATTTTTATTTGATGACTACACGGATCTACCTGCCGAGGTAGCTTCAATAAACGCTCTAGTACGCACCTCAGATCAACAGTCTCAAGGTACGGTTGTACTTGCTATGGGAGACAGAAATACATATAGCTTGTACATAGACCGATCAATGGTTTCCACAGCTAATGGAGAAACTCTAACAACTCAATCTAATCAAATCATCAACAACGTATACCCCCTAAAAGGTGGCTACGGATGTAAGGATAAGATGTCTATTGTACGAAAAGAAGGTAAGGTTTTCTATTACGATAGAACTGAAAAAGAATATGTACGATATGCTCGTGAAGGTTTAGAGCCTATTAGTAAGAAGATGAGAAATTACTTCAAGGATAAGACAAGCGTAAAGGCAGCGTACTATGATCCCTTTTACGATATGATCTTTGTAAACTTCAATAATCTAACGACAGCAGCATATTCCGATAAATTAAAGAGATGGATCTCTGAGTATGATATGGCATTTACTGGAAGTTTTTACCTTGATAATAATGCCTACTTGTTTAGTAAAACAGATGATAACTTAACCAAGTTGTACGAGACTAGAACAGGTACTGATTACGGTAACTTCCTTGGTGTTGAAACGGTATCAAAAATTAAGCTAACAAGTAATTCAATCTTACCAGTAAACGTAGGACACATTCAAATTAAAACTAAAAACTGGCTAGACTTTACTAGCATATAATATGGCTAAAACTATAATATATAACTCCTCCTCCGCTTCTACTGTATTTGATACAGACAACATTGCTGTGGATGAGAGCACAGGGAATCGCTATATAAACGATAGAGATAGTTCTACCATTTATCGAATGGATAGTGGAGGTACGATTATTACGCTCCTCACAGGTCATCAGTGGAATGTAATTCGCTTTATTGGAGGCTATTTGTATGCCTCAAAAGATTTGGGGGGAATATATAAGATTACTCCTACCCCAGGAACCTCTGTAACTACCTCAACAATAGCAGCTACTGGAAGTGGAAGTACACCTTGGGGTATTGCTGTGGATACAAGTGGAAATGTTTATGTGTATTTAATAGGGACTCATGAAGTAAAGAAGTACGCTCCTGGATCGTCATCAGGAGTTACAGTTGCAGGAGGAAACGGTAATGGGGGTGCTGCTAATCAATTAAGTTTCGCTCGTGATATAGCCGTTGATTCTTCAGGTAACATCTACATAGCAGATGAGGGAAATAATCGAATTCAAAAATTTGCAGCAGGATCCACAGGTTCAACAAACGGAACTACAGTAGCTGGAGGAAACGGTCAAGGGAATGCTGCCAATCAACTATACAAACCTCGTGGTGTCACCATTGATTCTTCAGGTAACTTATACATATCGGATAGTTTTAATCACCGTGTACAGAAATGGGCATCAGGTGCTAGTAGCGGAACTACCGTTGCTGGAGGTAATGGTACAGGCAGTGGTTTAAATCAAACTTATTATCCCTATGGTATAGCCGTTGACTCTTCAGGAAGTTTATACATAGCGGATAGTTGGAATCATCGGATTGTAAAATGGACATCAGGTGCAAGTTCTGGAACTATAGTAGCTGGAGGAAACGGTAATGGGGCAAATGCGAATCAATTAGCTTATCCATATGGAATTGATATTGATTCCTCCGCTAACATATATATTGCTGGTAGGGATAATGATCGCATTCAAAAATGGGCATCAGGAGCTTCTTCAGGTACAACAGTTTTAGGGGGTAATGGAGCAGGATCGAATTCTAATCAACTCCGTGAACCAACTGGTGTAGCCCTTGATTCATCAGGAGTTCTATATGTGGCAGATAGCGATAATGATAGGATTCAGAAACATGGTACGACATCGAATACTATACTTAACCAAATAACTTCCACATCAGGAACTAACGGAAGTGCTACAAACCAATTAGGATATCCAAAAGGGTTTCACATATTCAATAACGATGAATGCTATGTAGCGGATGGAGTACAAGGAAGGATAATGTATTGGACTTCTTCAGCTAGTGCTGGTACTCAAATAGCAAGTGGATTATCTTCTCCTATGGATGTTACTGTTGATTCTAGTGGCAACCTAATTGTTGCGGATCAAGCTAACTACAGGGTGCTTAAATTTACAAGAACAGCCACAAACACATTTAATCAAACTCCGAGTGTAATAGCTGGTGGTAACGGAAGTGGCAGTGCTTTAAATCAAGTATCTCCTTTAGTTATAAAATCTAACTCTGATGGATCCCTAACTGTCTTAGAGGGATATGGTAGTAGGGTGGTAAAATGGGCAAGTGGTGCTTCTAGTGCAACTTTAATGAGTAGTGGTTATTCTAGTCCAACTGATCTTTATGTTTACTCAAATGGGGATTTACTAATTTCTGAAGTTGGATCGGTTGCGAGTACTACTGATCAAAAAATTACTCTAGACACTGGTTTATCCGTTGCTCCAACAATGGCAATTACGAGTACAATTAGCTCTGGATCAACTAGCGGTGCGAGTGCCATAACGATGACATTCACCTCTAGTCTAGCAACATCCAATTTCACAGTAACTGACATAAGTGTTAGTGGTGGATCATTGAGTAGCTTCTCATCTACTTCAACAACCGTTTACACGGCTACGTTTACCCCATCAGGGGATGGTGCAAAAAGTATATCAGTTGGTGCAAATGCCTATACGGATACTGCTTGGGGAAATAACAATACGGCATCAAATATATTTGCTTATACTGTAGGTTCTGCCCCAGTAACGAGTAGCACATCACTAACGAGTAACAATGCTTTAGGAGCTACCAAGGCAAAGGTTGGAGATGTTGTAACATTAACATTTGTCACCGATATAAACATCAATAGTCCAACCGTAGCGTTCACAAGTGGAGGACAAGGGATAACAAATAGTGTCACGGTTACAGGAAGTAATACTAATTGGACAGCAACCTACACAGTAAATAGTTCGGATACAGAAGGTGCTGTAGCAATATCTATTACCGCTACAAGTACTAGTGGAATACAAGCGAGTGCTCATACCACCATAAGTTCAGGTTCGGTAACGGTAGATAAAACTGCTCCAGTTTGGAGTAGTATATATCCTTTTGCTAATGCGTCAGTAAACACCACAGCGGTACAGTATACTCTTAGTGAGGCTCTCTCTTCAGGGACACTTACATGGACACAAACAGGAGGTTCTGCTGCTTCTCAACAAGTAGTGAATTTAACAGGAGCTGAATTAAACGCAGGAAGTAGAGCTTCAGCAGTACTAACAAACCCACCAACACTTGTGAATGGTGCTATTTATAGTATTGCCTATAATGGCATTGATTTATCTGGAAATGCTTCAAGTACAACTACTGCTACTAATATTACGTTTAATAATGTATTACCTACTATAACCTCAGTGACGAGCACTACCACAGATGGTTATTACAATGCTGGGGATGCTATAAATATCACTGTGAATTTTAGTGGATCAGTGACTCTCCCAGCAGGAGGAGGTGGACCAGCAGGAGGAGGTGCTACACCTACTATGGTTGTTACCCTTGAGACAGGATCAACCGACAGAACAGTTTCATTTACGGATTTTTCAGGTACATCGGTTAGCGGAACTTACACCGTACAAGCAGGAGACACAAGTGCTGATTTAGCCGTTAAGACTATTGTTGTCAACGATGGTAATATATCGAATACGGCTGGTAATATGACCGACTTCACTGTTGGTAGTAATCTCTCAACCACAAGTGCGATAGTAATTGACACTACGGCTCCTGTTATATCAAACGTATCTCCAGCATCTAGTTCAACGGTTTTAAATAAAAACATAGGATACACACTTAGTGAGCAATGTGCGAGTGGTACAGTAGTATTCACCAGAACTGGAGGAAGCTCAACAGATAGTGGATCACCACACACTGTAAATCTTGTAGCATCAGAACTTACAAGTGGTGTACACGTTCCAGCAGATTTATTCAATAATCCTACGCTAGTTAATGGGTCGGTATATAGCATAGCATTTAACGCTACGGATTTAGCTGGTAATACAGCTACAACCGTTACTAATACCTCAGTAACCTATAATCCAGATAGTGTAGCACCAACATTGGTTATTACATCTAACGATGTCAACTCAGGTGATTTATCTAATCTTGAAACTATAGTATTGATATTTACTATAAGCGAGGTTGTAACCAACTTTGTAGTTGGGAATATAACCGTAAGTGGAGGAGCACTAAGTGGATTTACAGGCAGTGGTCAAAACTATGCTTGTACATTCACACCTAGCGGAGATGGGGTTAAAACTATTGATGTGGCAGCAGGGGTATTCACTGACTCTTCTAGTAATGGAAACTTACCAGCTACTCAGTTTAGCTACACCCACGATGGTACAAAACCAACCGTATCAATTACATCCTCAGAGGTAAACCATAACGGTTCGTATGGAGGTAATCAAATAGGATTAACATTCACTACTAGCGAGGCTACAATCAACTTTGAAGAGGAGGATGTAGTTGTCTCAAATGGTTTGCTAAGTAATTTTACAGCAACGAGTAGCACAGTATATACAGCTACTTTCACATCTACTATTAATGGAGAGTGTAATATCAACGTATATTCAGATGTATTCACCGATGCTGCTAGTAACTTTAACACAGGCTCATTATTTACTTGGACAAAGACAGGGGTTAATCCAACTATATTAATTACTTCATCAATTGCTAAGTTTGGGACAACGACACTTTCAAGTATACCTCTAACATTTACAACTAGTGCGAGTACTTCTAATTTTGTTGTTGGAGACATAGTCGTTGATGGAGGAGGAACTATATCCAATTTCACTGGTAGTGGAACAAGTTATACTGCTACATTCACACCAAGTCGAACAGGAGTTCAAACCATAACAGTACCTAAGGATTCATTTACTAACAGCGATTTAGCAGGTAATGTAGAGGGACAATTTATATTCACCCACGCTAGAGTACAATTATCTGCTTCAACACCAGGAACGGTAACAAACTTTGTGAAAAGGGATGTGTTACAAGCTACCGTAACTACGGAGAATGGGCAATCTTGTATCCTCACGGATCGTAATTTCTATTATGAGAATGGGGTTTCAAGTGCCGATGTCTTACCTGATGGGAGTACTTATGATGGTATTGAAATGGTAGGTACTCAAATAGACATTGAATTAGAGATGGATGATAATACTATACCCGATTCAGTTGAAGCAGTAATGATTGGAAGTTGGAGTTCAATGGGTCATTAAATAGTAAATAATATGAGATATTCGTATCTTTGTAACAATTAAATTAATAAATATGGCATTACCACTTATAGCAGCAGGTGTTGGTCTAGCTGGATCATTGATAACAGGATATCAAAATAAAAAAAAGAACGAAGCATTACTTGCTACTCAAAGACAAGCACAAAAAGATCAGTTAGCTGCTCAAGAACAGTATCGACAAGATTATGGTACTTATCAACAAGATATGCGGAATCTACTTGGGGATAGACCTGAGTTAAATCTTACTAACAACCAAGATGCACTACAGCCATACTTAAGTTCTGTTCAGAATGACTTAATGGCATCTCAAGGTAGAGCAGCAGGATCTGAGGTTAGAAGAGATGACATAAGACAGAATAGTGCTGATCAAATATACAGAGCGCAACAAGCTTCTAGAACTGGTAGTGATCTCATGGGTGCTATTGGAAGAATTCAAGCAGGGGAGTATGCTAACGCAAGAGAGCTTGGAGGTAGGGAAGCACAAGAGAGAGTAAATAGAATAGACAATAAAACCACTGCTTTCCAAAATGCCGTTAAAGAGAACTCAATGTTTAATGTAAATGAGAGAGCTAGAAGAGAAGCAGCAATGTATCAAAACGATCTTGATAGGTTTAACCAATCGTTTGGTTTTGAGCAAAGTAGCCAAGCTAATCTGCTAAACACTAATCTAAATTTTTCAGCAGGTAATATCGCTCAGAATGCAGCTATAGGTCAAGCAAATGCTAACATGATGGTGAATGGCTTGGGGGATTCCTTGAATGCTTTAGGAAATGTTGGGATGCAATATGCTATGCAAGATGAACAGATTAAAGCTGACAAAGCACTTGCTGGATTAACATAAAAACAATGGCAGAACCAATATTTAAAACAATAGACTATAGCAATCAGATTGCCAGCAATAATAAGGCAGCTTCTGATTCTATGGTTAAGGGTATTCAAAACATATCCAATACTTTCTTAGCTGGTAGACAACAAAGCATAAATCAAGCTAGGCAATTGATGTCTGACTTTGATGCTGTTATCAATGAGGTTGATGATATGCATAAGGAAAATGTAAGTGAAGAAATAGCTAAAACTCAGCAAGAACTTGCTAAAAATATTTATGGTAAGAAGGGTAAGAATGGAGTGAGACTTCAGTTGGGAGATATGAATAGCGAGAATTTTAATTATGCAAGAGATATGCGTAAGCTTAAAAACCTAGCAACTAATTCTAGGAATTTAAAATTAAATTTTACTGAAGCAAAAGATTTTGTAAAAAACAATAGGTATATGACTCAACAGGATAGAACTAATTATCTAGCCGACATATCCACTTATTTTTCTGATCCTAAAACATTATCTCAAACACCTGAAGAAGTTAACGAGCAAAAAAAGACTATTGCTTTAAAACATCATGATGTTGCATCAGAAATATCAGATATGATTATTAAAGATCAAGTAACAAATAAAAGTACAAGCTTTAGTATAGTTGATGGTAATGAAATGCAAACTACAACTTCAACTCGTGGAGAGCTTGCAATTCAAGATGCTGATGGAAATTTTATTACTAATGATTCATTAATAGAAGAGTATGTTCAGAAATTCATCTCTCAAAGAGGATATGATCAAAGCTATAGCGATGGACTTATTGATAAGGTAAAGGCAGATGCAATCAATAATATAAAAAATAAGTCTATTGCTACCGCAACAACAAGGTCTCAATCCGAACTAGATATGAAGGGTAAAAAATCTAGAATTGCATACACTGAATCTCTCATAAATAAAAGTAAAACAGACTTAGAGAATGATGAGGTTGCTAGGGATAAACTTACTAATATGGTTAGTTTAATTTCATTAGGAACTGGGAAGCAACAATTAGATCTCTTAAAAGCAACATCTAAGATTAATGATGCTAGGTATTTTAATACCAAAGATGATTTTATAGAATATATGATTAACAGAGATAGGACAAATGCACCAGCAGGTCCTGATGGTATGAAATTGTGGCAAGAAGGTGAAGCTCCATTATTTAAAGACATAAAAAATAATAGAACGTTAAAGGGTTATAATGATGAGCCATCTACAGAAGCCAAGAAAGCAGCTAAAGTATTTGACTACTATGGTAAAATATATGATGATGCTGGAGCTAAATCTTTAGTGTTTTTTGATTATGCAGATGATAGAGATTATAGTCTTATCGATCGAAGAAATCAAGAAGTAATACAACAAGCAATTTTATCACAACCTACTAATCAAGTGAGAGGTTTAAGAGAAAACCCTTTTGGACAATTAGATACTCCATTAACAGAAGATAGAGAATCAAATCCAGGAAGTGGAACATTTGGTAAATACAGTAAAAATAATTAAGGAATGCCCCAGAACGAACAATTTATAAAAGATGTCTATCAATTAGTATCTACTAACGGATTTCAAGGCAGTGAGGAAGAAGCTCTTGGTTTACTTCAAAACAATGCGGAATTTCAGCAAGATGTTTTAAAAAGTATTCAGGCTAATGGGTTTCAGGGTGAGCTAGAAGATATGCTAAACCTATCAGGAGTTTCTTTGCCTGAAAAAAAAAACCCAGACGAACCTTTTGTCTCACCGTTGGCAGAAAATGCTACGGACTCTACAGAGGAAATTGGTGTTGGGGAAGAATCCAGTGAATCACTAGAAGAAAGTCCAGGAGATTCAATAACTAATTCATATTTAGAGGGTAGTACACTTGGGATAAGTGATACACCAATGATTGAATCTGGAATAAAAAATTTTTTTGAAGGATATGAGAAAAGAGCTAAGGCAAGATCACAATCTCCATCTTTTTACGAAGGTCAGGGGGTTGCTGGACTTGGACAAAGAATAGTAGATGCAGCCTATAATACGGTAACAAATTCACTTGCATCAGAGTTAGAAACTACTTTTTATTTAAACCCTAAAAGAGATGAATCAGTACTACTTAGAAAGCAAATAGAACAAGCTAAATCTGAGGGTAGAGATTTTATCGTACAAATAGGGCAAAACAGACCAGACCTTGGTGTTGGCATGAATCAAGAATCTAAAATATCACTTGAGGATGCTCAAAAAAAATATATAGAGTTACAAGCAGAAATCGAAGATAGCGTAGAGGGTGTTCAAGCAAAAAGAGAAGAGTCAGCAAAATATCAATTACCTACCAATAAGACTTCTGATATGTTTACTCCTTTAGGATTTTCTGATTTAGTTGGGAGTCAGATACCTAGGCTTGGTGCATCAGTAGTCCCTTTTCTTGGAAGTTTTGCTCAAATATACGGAGATACTTATATGACTACTCTTGAAGCTATTGCTGCTAAAGAGAATGGAGTTGATAGAGATAAAGTTACCCCTGCCATGATGATTAAGCAAATTGAGGAAGGCGATGATGGACAGGCTAATAGTGCTTTATCCGCATCTATTGGTGCTAGTCTGGATCTTATAGGTTTAGGTAAAATGGCAAATGTTTTAAAAACTCCAATTAATGGATATGTAAAACAGCAACTAAAAAAAGGAATACAGAAAGGTGGTAAAGCTGGAGCAAAAAAAGCCCTAGCAGTGGGTCAAGATATATTGTCAGCAAGTGCTGTAGAAGGACTTACGGAAGGGGCTCAGTCTGCTGTTCAGCAAATAGGAACAGAATTAGCTGTAGACAAAACTATAGGACAAGCATTTAATTCACTTAACTGGGATCAGATATTAAAAGAAGGAACTGCTGGTGCTTTGATTGGAGGACCAATTGGTGGATTATCATCTCAGGGTGTCAAATTTAATAGTAGCGATGTAGAGGCTATGATTGAGGAAAATGACTTCGGTGCTATTCAGCAGTTTACTCAAGAGGGATTAATTGACTGGAGAACCATACCAAATAAAACAAGAGCAAAGGTTGGTTTTACAACAGATAAAGTAGGAGATAGAACTTTCACATATCCATCAACAATTTTAAATCAAGATGCTGTACCTCCAAAGGTAGAAGTAGATGTAAAAGAAAAAGTAAATATAGAAGAACAACTAGAAGATGAACAAACAACTACAGACCCCACAGGAATACCTCCAGTGGATGAAGGAACAAAACCCAATGTTGAGCAAGTTGATGCAGAAGCTGGACTTACAGCCGAAGAATCTACGGATCAGCAAGGTAAAGTAATTCCCCAAACAGGTAAACCTTTTACGTTTACTTATAATAAGAATACAGATCCAGCTCCTGATATGGGATCAGAGTTTGGTCAAGACGTAGAAGTTGCAGGGGACTATGTTACTCAATCGTCAGGGTTTACTCCTGAAGGATCTGAAACAGGAACAGTAACAGCTAATTCACCATTAGTGATAGATGTTAATGAAGATACACAAATCTCGTATAAGAATGATCTATCTAAAAAGTATAAAGGTCGTAAAGGGGAAAAATTAAAAGATGCTATTATAAAGGATGGATATGATGCGGTAGTTACTCGATTTGAAGATGGTACAACGTCAGAGATTGTCTTACTTGATAATCAACGTCAAAAAGCTCCTAGCACAACTCAGCAAGAAGAAAGAGATGTAATAGATGATTTACGAAGTCCTGTTGAGGGTTCTATTGAGGAAAATGTTATTGAAAATACAACAGATGAAAGACAACAAGCTCAGATTGAACTGATAGAAAATAATGGTGGAACATTCATTGATGAAAATACTGAAGATATAGGGATCCTTTCAGGTGCTATTAAAGCTACAAAAGGAATTACAAGTAGCGATGGTGCGACTACTAAATATGTAGTAGTTGATGAAAAAGGGTTTAATGCTATTGTGGAAGGTAGCGAAACACTTGATCCAGAAGAAGTTGAAGATGCAAAAACATCTAATGCCTACTTTAATCCTAAAACTCAAACTGTTGTATACAACAAGGATAAGATAAATGAGACTACAGAGATTCATGAGGTAATACATCCAGTATTAGAATCATATATGGTCAACAATCAAGATCAGGTTAATAAGATGGCATCAGATGCTATTACAAAAGATAATAGCCTCCTTGAATTTATTGAGCCATACGGACAAAAAGATAAAGCTTTAGAGGCAGTTGTTGAAGGAATGGCTAGAGCAGCACAGGCTGACTTTGATAATAAAGGTTCTGTTAGAATTAAGATTAAAGATTTCTTCGATAATCTCCTGGATAAGGCTGGGTTTAATAGAGATGTAGTAATCAAAGGAGATGAGACCTATGTACAGCTTTCCCGAAAACTTAGTGATGCATTCAGAAGAGGTAGAAAGATTGTTGTTAGTGATAAGGCAAAGAGTGATGGTGTAGGGGTTACTCAAAAAAGCAGCAATCCAAAAGTAACTAAGATCAGAAGACAGGTACGTTCTGGTAAGAAAATATCTAAAGGTCTAAAAGTTTACAAAAAAGACAGTATAAAAGTCAGGGAGGAAGCCCCAGATCTATCTCTTGAGTATGTAAGAGACAATGCTCCTGTAGTATTTATTGAAAACGCTAAAGCAATATCTCAATATGATATAATAAAGAAACTTGTAGATTTTAAAATAGAAACAATAGCTGATGCTCAAAAAGTATATGACTTATTTTCTAGAGAAATTGCTGATAACTTAAAGTTTTTAATTGATAATTTTGATCCTGAAAACAGAGATTTTGCAACCCTTTGGTATGATGGGGCTAATGTCATAGCTCATGAATATGCAAAACAATACAAATCCACACCTGAACAAGTTGCAGGTATTATCGCCTCCCTATCTCCTCAAAAAGATTGGTATCAAAATGTTAGGTTAGCCGAATTAGTATTAATCGCTTTTCAAAACAATCCAACACTAGGTCAATCTGAAATAGATTATCAAATAAAAATAAATAAAATTGGAGAGGAAGAGGCTTATAAAAAGGTAGATAAAGCAAAAGCTAAATATAGAAAGAGTAGAACAAAAGCCAATAAAGAAAAAGTTGTAAAATTAGAAAGTGGGTACAACAAAAAAGTTGAAGCAAATAATATACTAGTAGATCGCTTATCTCCCTTTATAGGTTATAAATTAAGTGAAGTCCCTAATGAATACAAAAAATATTTTATCAGAACATTTAATGAGGTCAACACAACGAAAGATTATAATGTTTTAAATCCTGATGGAACAGTCATGGGTATTGCTAAGAATACCAATGGCAAAAATTCACCTGTAGCTTGGGGAAGTTATACTGAAATAGGCAAAGCTGTCTCAGTATATCTTGATGGTTCTGCTAGAAATATAACCGAGTCGCTTGGTGAGATGCATAAAATCAGGAACTTCTATAATAATATTATAGATCCAATGTCTGAGGATGGTGATGTTACTATGGATACTCATGCAGTTGCTGCTGCCTTATTAAAAGCAGTTTCAGGAAACTCAGAAGAGGTTAGCCACAACTTTGGTGCTAATAAAACAGGAAGTAGTATTAGGATAAAAAGCTCTGCCCCTAATGGAATCAAGGGTATATACTATGCTTTCCAAGAGGGTTATAAGTTAGCTGGTAAAGAAAACAACTTACTACCAAGACAAGTACAAAGTATTACATGGGAAAATATTAGAAGTATTTTCACAAAAACATTTAAAAATAACACTAAAAATGTTGATGAAATAAATAAAATTTGGTTAGATTATACAGCAGATAAAATAAACATTGATGAAGCAAGAAAAAGAATTGTTAAATACTCAGGAGGATTCAAACTACCAACCTGGGCTAGAAGTGGAGCCGTTCAAGAGCGATCTGGAAAAGATACTGGGAATGAGTCTAACAGAGGAGGAAGCTTACGAGATGGACAGAGCACAGTCGGGACTTCCGATAGACGAGATGAACGAGGAGAGCGGTCTGGCATAAAATTCCAAAAATCTCCACCAACTAACTCTAAAGAGTTTAAACAATGGTTTGGAGACAGTAAGGTAGTAGAGCCTAACGGTGCTCCATCTTTAATGTATCATGGCACTAAAGAAGACTTTGAAGAGTTTGACTCCACGAGTGGTATCTTTTTTACTAAGGAGAGGTATGTTGCTAAGATGTATTCTAAAGATGCTATAGTAAAAATGAATGAAGGTACTGAAACAATTGTACCAGCCTATTTAAGAATTGAATCTCCTATTGATATTAGAGGTTTAGGGTTAATTTCTACAAGAAGAAAGTTTATTAATTACGTTAAGTCGATTTCTGGAGATACTGAATTTAATCCTGAAGATGGATTCGAAGGAGATTTAGATGACAAGGTTCCTGTATGGGAAATAATTACAGATTACAATGGTGAATTTTATGGTCATCTTGATGAAATAGGATACGATGGCATCTACATTAAAGATGAGAATGATATAGAGCATGAATCATATATAGTATGGAATGCTAACCAAGCAAAACACGCTGCTGAAAATAATGGAGATTGGAGCAGAAATGATAGTAGATTAAGATTCCAAAAATCAATACCAAAAAACCCTTCTATAGCAAAAGTTCGGGACTTTATACTGGATAATGAACAAATACTTTCAACAGATCTAGTATACAATTCACTAAAAGTAGAAGGGGTTGATGAGATTACCGTAAATCAGTATAGAGGCATTGTAAGTAGACTTATTGATTCTACAAAGAAGGTAAATAGAAAACTACAAGAGAACGGATACAAAACTAAGGAGGCACAACGTGAAGCGTTAAAAACGAATATGAATGCTTTTGCTGAAGAAATTGGAACATTAAATGACTTCTTAGCTTCGGTAGTAAAAATAGACAGACTAAAAAAAGTATTTCAGAATATAGATACAGTTAAAAAATTCTATAAAAAAGGTAAGCTTGGAGAGTTGTGGAATAAGGTTGGATTTCTTACAGATTTAGAATATATCAAGCCACAATTAATGAGTGATGAACTCTTTAATAAGTACAGTGACTTACTTAATGTATTAGCAAGAAAGCTAAAAAGAGGAACAATTACCTTTAAAGAAATTGTAGCAATAAATGACTTTAATAATGATTTCTACAAAGAAAATGAAGCTGCAAACCTTGATCATTTCGCTGGCATTATTGCACCTTACATAGGTGATCTAGAAGGTAAATCAGCAGAGGAGTTTATAGATGATTTAATACAAGATGATAATAAAACTGGTTTTGATTTTAATGATTCTCATGTAAAGTTGTTAGAGGAGAATAAAGAAGAAATACTAAAGATTATTAATGCTATCAATGAGGAGGAATTAACAACTGATCTTGAGGAGGAAATTAAGGATTCTTTACCAGCAAGAGATCGTCAAAGAATATGGGAAAAAGCTGCTGAAGGATTTGAGGAATTTTTCATGTCTGAATTGCAGGGTGTTACTGCAAATGAATTTGTTGAAGATTACTTACGAGAAAACCTTGATGAATCTGATGTAGAATTATTGGATCAAAAACGAGAGCATTATAAGTATGCTATTAAAAGAGGCAGATACGAATACAATAGAAATAATTTATTTAGTACTCTTCAAGGTGAAATAAAAGCTACAGGAGAATCTGCTATTCCAAATATTATAAGTGAAAGAGAAAGAGATTATGCCAAAACTATTTTAAGTGTTAAGAGTCTTAGAGACTTAGTAAACTTTGAAAATTACGAAATAAAATATTTAATTAACTCTGTAAGAAGTATTAGACACGCTAATTGGTTACCTCCAGTAGCACAAGGTCAGAGCCGTAAAATTAATGGAGAAAGAGAAGTTCTTGGTCTAGCTAATGACTTTGATAACAATGGTATTACAGCTATCATGGATGATTTGGAAAAAATAATTCCAAGTTTTGAAAGAACCATTAGAGAGGCAATCCGAGATGAGCAAAATACTGATATAGTAAAAAGCAAAATAGCAAAGGATCTTGCTGAGAATGTTGGTATTGCTAAGTTAGGAAGAATGAAATCTTCAGCCTTTGAAGAGTTTATGAATGATTTTGATGCAATCCTAGCCTCATTTCAAGAGCGATTGAATATTCAAGAAAAAACTCGTAATAACCTATTCTTTGAAATTAAAAGGAAAACTAAAAAAGATGGAGTTACTCTTACTAGGCCTCAGATTAATATACTTATTAAAATGCTCCAAATAGAAGAGCAAAACGTAGGTAATCCTATGTCTGATAAAGCACCTAAGTTATCCTTATTAATTAACGCAATACCAAATTTAAAAGGAGACTTCAATGAAGGTAGTGATCAGTATCAGGATATGACCGCAAAAGAGTTATGGAAAATATTTGGCAATGAGGATGATAGTTTAAACATAGCAAAGGTTAATGATTTTCTAAAGCAAGCCAATGCCCTAAAATATGTAAGTTTTCTAGCTAAAGAAGCGGAGAATAATCAATCTCTAGTTCTACATAATTCAAAATATAGAAGAAAAGAAGGTGTAGATATTTTTAATGCTTATACTCCAATAAGAGTGAGAAAGAAAGGAGGAAAGGCAGAAGAGCTTGATCTTCAGGGTTTCTTTGATTCTTTAACAGTTAAGTCAAAAACATCAATAAGTAGAAAGCCCTGGGACAAAGGGAGGTATAAAAAAGATAGAGTTGATTGGGATTCTTATGGGACTAGTAGATTTGCTCACCAAGATGTACATAAAGATTATTATTTATCCGAGCCCTACCTAGATGCATACTCTACTTTAACTATGCTAAGAGGTAGATTAAATCGTAATGGAGATGCAGCAATATCAGTAGTGCAAGAAGTTATACAAGGTAAAATGCAGGCTCAATTTGAGAGTGCAAAACAATCAGCAGAAGGTAGACTGTTCTCTAAAACAACTGCGAATATTAAAAAGTCACTACTATCATCCTTGTTTAGACCAGTAAAAGAGGGAACAGCTAATGCAATTACAGCTCTATCTAACTGGCCTGTTTATAAAAAAGCACTGCGAGGAGATAGCATATCACCTGAGACAGCAGCTAAACTAGCAAAAATGTTTTATACGTCTCAGGCATCAAGATTATTAGATAGTAATTTTTATGGTGAAGCTCAAAACGAAAGTGGTATGACACTGGAAAACCTTGATCCTAATGCTGGTGTATTTAAGGAAGCCTTTCAGAAAATGCTTGGTTCTAAAATCGCTAATCTTGCTGGTAAGACTATTGGATTCTCAGATAAATTAATTGGCTTACCTATGTGGAGAGCTAGATTCAAAGAAAAATTTGAAGAAGTAGCACAAATGAAATGGCAAGATAGCATTCTAGACTCTGATAACTTATCTAAGGTTCATGAGGATGCTATTAAAGAGGCTATGAGGTCTTCTGATGTAGTTGTTAAAAAGTTATTCCAAGGAAGTTCATTATATCTTACGACTGGAACTATTGATTCTTCAGGTAAATTTGTAGCTAATAATAATTGGAATGGTATTTTAAGTTGGTTTACTGGATTTAGAAAAGGACAAAAAGCACTAATTGGTGAATCTTGGAGTGTCTTGAAGCCTTACGGTGAGCCACAAGGCTCTATGACTAAAGCTCAAGCTGCTAAAACTGTTGCTTCATTGTATGCTGGACAGATGGCTTATGTAATGTCTGGTGTAGTACTTTCTAATATGTTATTTGATAGTATACTAGATGCATTATTAGGAGATGATGAAGAGAAATATACTCTTGAAGAGAAATTTACTTGGGCTACAATAAATGGATTAGTCGAATTGATTTTATTGTCAAGTCCTATAGGTAAGGCAAATGCTTTAAAATATGGTATTGCATCAGGAGTTTCAAGACTAGCTGCAAAAACAGTATGGGATAAAAAATCTGAACCTGAAGAAATTCCTAGTCAATTAGGTAAAAACTTAAAAAGGTATGCGTTCAGCGGTAGTGCCTACAAGGATGGATTTTCAGCGTATGCAACTACATTAGAAACTGTGACTGCTCCTGGTCTTTCATTATTAAATCAAGAGTATGCAAATACCGCTATAAACTCAGCTAATGCATTACTTAAAGTAGGAGGAGTACCATTTACTGCGGAGGTTATGGAGGTAATAAAAAGAACTATGCCTAAAGATCAAAAATCTACTCCAGCAAAAGCTTCTAATACTTTTAATCGTTAACCCTTCTTAGTAGATTATTCTAATATAAAGGTATTGCTTAGATCCAATTTATTTTTGCAATATGGATTTGAGTTACGACAAAATCAAGAAGTTATATAAGAAAAAAAAGTATCGATTTTCTGAAGGTGTTTTTAACCTTAACATATTCGGAATCAGAGACTTAGGTGGAGAACGAGATACGTTTAATGACTGGGTTGGTATAGCTTATGAGGATGACTTATGTGAGTTTCATGTAGACTTATATAAAGCCACAACCGATCCAGGAATTCACTGGTTGAGAAATCCATTAAACAAGAATGGCACAATTATAATGCTTGAGGGTAGACACCCACTCGCATACAATATTGGGGTTCACGGTCGCTCTGGTCTGTATCCTTACGAGGCTTTAGAACAATGCTCAAATATGAAGTATGTAAGGGATAACAACAAGGATGATCATTATGATATCGACTTGTCTAAAAAAATAACTGGTAATTTCAAGACTAACATACACCGAACATCTAGGTGGTCCGCAATAAAAGCCATCGGTAAATATAGCGCAGGCTGTCAGGTGATACAGGACCCTAAGGACTTTGATAAGTTTATGTATGCCTGTCATAAGCAAAACAAGTTAGGCTGGGGTGATAAATTCTCATACACGCTGTTTAACATCAAAGATTTCTCATAATGTTAAAATCCGATCAAGCAGCAGGTGTATTTGCACTGACTGTTATAATAGTTAAGACTACAATTACTCAAATAAACGAGACAGCGACACTAGCTCTTACTCTCCTTAGTATTATTTGGGTCGGATACAAACTAGCAAATGAAATTATTAAAAGAAGAAAACTAAAAGAAAAAGAATGATCGACATAAGCATATACGACATAATAGCAGCGGTAGTAGGAGTCCTCTTGTTTTGGATACTAGTCTACTCATCAGAGAAGGACAAGTTTGATGATAAGGATGAGAAGATGAAGTTTGGTGGTTGGTTAAAAAATTGGTGGAACAAGAATAATGACAATGTACTTGCTCACACATTTGTTACAGCTTTCCTACTCATTATAGGCATAGAAAATACAAGAACTCTACTCAGCGAGTACTTTGACATTCCAACAGGGATGGATGGGTTAGGGGCTAGTGGTCTCATTGGATTCTCAGGCTCTTTAATTAGTGATCTATTAAAACGAATAATAAAAACAGTTAAAAAGTAGGAACAAAGAGGTCTTATTTTAGTAGGCTTCTGTTCCTATTGATTATCAACTACTTACAAACATTATGAATAAAACTACCATCATTATCCTAATGGCTATTGCTCTTGGGATTATGACAATCATAGCAACCAAAAAGAAGTACGAATTCGTTACAACTACAATTACTGAAACTCATACAGATACTTTATATGTAGAACTACCTCCCGATACAATTCTCATAGACAAGATTAAGTACGTTAGTAATCCTATTCATGATACTATTTACGTCACCCAAGAAGGGGATAGTGTCAAGAAGTTTAAAGGAGAGTTTATGGTTGATGATGAGATTACAGTGCTTTACGACATGGATGTCAAAGGATTGATTAAAGGAATGAATTTTGGTGCAATTAAGAGCTACCCTCCCCAAGAAAGGATCACTGTAAATAACACAGTAACCAAAACAATTACTCAGCCTATGGAGTATAGAGCTTTGTGGGCTAGTTTGGGAATGGATGTTTTAGGAGGAAATCCAAGTGTTGGACTTGAATATCAGAACTACAATAAGGTCATAGGCATAAATTATAACCCAGTAGATAAGGTAATAGGTTTTAGCTATAAAATTAGATTATTCAAAAGATGAAGTACATATTTCTAATAGTATTCAGCATCTCTTGTGGTATGAAGGTTGTTAATCCTAGCTACACTAAGCCATTTGATTACAGCACGAGAACAGTTGAGAACTTTGAGCGATGCTTAATTGTTTCAGTTCAATCCGATGGAACTCATAGGTATTATTACGAAATGAGACGAGGAGGTTGTTCAAGAAACTTTATGTATGATTACAATAGAGATATTATAAATAATAGGTCAACCTACTCTCCACCAACCATAATGAGGAACACTCAAATCAGCAATAATGCTATTAAATTAAAACCCACAATAAAAGATAGATGACAAAAGAAGAGGAGATAGTTCAATTAGAAGCTAGTTTAACTGGAGAGATGTTTGCTGATATGGATATCAAAGATCAAATTCACAGATTAAAACTAGAATGTGTGGGAGGAAGTTGTTCTATTGATGATCCTGAGTGTGAGGCTTGTGGTTCATAATCTCTAGTATCTTAAAGATAATATACTTTTTTCGGAAACTCATCAACCCCTCAGCCGCTTTCCATTTACGTTTTCTAATCAAAAAATTTAGTATTATTGATGAGAAATCTAATAGCATATTTAAATTTTTAAAATTGCTTATCACCTAGTCTAGTTGTACAACCACAAGCTTGACATCTGTCAAATGATATGTTATTATAAGCTCCGCAATAACTACATACATTAATTAATAATCCTGATTTTAAATCAATTTCATCAAATAGTTGTAAATCAATTTTACCCAACTCAATTTCCTGTCTAGCAATCTTCTTTTTATCGTAGTTTATTTGATTTATTAAATCTTTTCTTTTTCTTATTAGATCGTTCTTATTCATATTAAACTTTAAAAAAACTCCTGAAATCACCACGATTCAGGAGTTATATTAGATACACAGATAAATAAGCTCTTGACCAAAACTTATTGTTGAATTAAAATAATGGACATTCCTTTATGCCCTTTGGTTATACAAAATTTAAATATTAGCTGAACATCAGCCAATGTCTTCGAACCTTAGTTCTTCTGATACTAGCGTATCACCATTCAATTCTTTAATCTGATAGAATACTTTCTCAGCCTCTTCTAAAGTATTTCTAGAAGTATGGGCAGTAATGCCACTTGGAGTATCCCATTCAATAATGTATGTCTCTGTCATCTCTCTTACCGCATCGCTTTGCTTTGTTAGCTTAATCTTCTTCATATTATTGTTTTTTTCTTTAGTTCAGTTTTTTTTATTTCATCTTGGTGATAACCTATTTGTTCTTTTATTTCATTGATTTGGTTTTGATAAGAGGATATTTCTAGATTTAATAATTTAATTCCCTTTATAATACCAGCTGCTTTAGTCGCTGAGATTGTCATATCTTGAATTAATTTATACCTTTCACTCCGCAGGAGGAGGCACTCCTCTAGTAGAGATTCTAATTTTTTTAGTTCATCAATCATCTAGTTCTTCGGTCCATATGGTGGATATCTCTTTGCCTTCATGGACATACATATATCTATTCCCATTATTTAAGTATGTCGTGATGTACTCGTTTGAAGCATAGCTGTCCTTTTGACACCCTTCAGGGATGTCTTTCTTGCTTATGATAATTTCACAACGATCATTGGTGATTGGATTAGTACCATACACTGGTCTCCAGTAATTATCAGGTTCAACCTTGATAGGTCTCATTTCGAAATCTATGAATTGATCGTTGATGTAGAGCAACTTTTTAGGCTTACTATCGTGTATGCTTGTACGGAGTAGCACATACTCATTGTTGTTGGGTTTCGCTTCTTTTATTTTTAT
>Ga0209304_1000524_pt1 | contig 26120 bp, 14 predicted proteins | sample COGITO_mtgs_1004_4_FD_184789 | JGI IMG/M metagenome (GOLD analysis project Ga0209304, IMG submission 184789) | Pelagic marine microbial communities from North Sea - COGITO_mtgs_100423 (SPAdes) (version 2) | ecosystem: Environmental > Aquatic > Marine > Epipelagic ...
CATGCACTCGTTGCCAAGCGGTCCGCAATCGCAAAGACACAGTCGAACTGCCCTTTTAATTGCTCCAGCTCATGATCAATCAGATCCGCGTTGTGAGTAAAATTCGGCGTAATCACATCTGCGGCCAACTTCACCTTAGACGCCTTTAGCCCCGCCTTAAACCCCTCCGAACGCAAACGACTGGTGCTCACAAAATCGCCTGTCGAAATCAGCACGGCATTTTTGCAGCCATTTTTAGCCAACACGCGCGCCGCCTCGTAGCCACCCGCATAATCATCGGTCCCAACAAAATCGGCATCAAAGTGGATAGTATTGCGATCCACCAGCACTAGCGGGATCTTGCGGTCGATGACTTCTTTAAAATAGAGCGGACTCGCCTCCTCATTGACCGGCAGCAAAATAAACCCATCGACGCGACTTTCGAGCAAGCGATTGATCACCTTACTCTGCTCCGCAACCGCACGTTCGCCCATATGACCATGAACCAAATCAAGCGCCATGAGCATGTCTTTTTCATTAAAGTAATCATACGCACCCTCCAGGATCGCAGGCGCAATCGCATGCCCCGCGGGCATCACCACACTGACAATACCGCTGCGTCCGCTCTGTATGCCACGCACCAACCGATTTGGCTTATAGCCCAAGCGATTCGCGATAGCACGAATCCTCAGTTCAGTTGCGGGCGCGACATTGGATTGATTACGCAACACCCGGGAAACTGTCATCATTGACACCTCCGCCTCGGCCGCGATTTGCTTCATACCTACGGATGCCTTCTTCATGTTAATTAACACACATCGATAACAGGTAATAGACCACAATATAATTCAAAAAATAATGCTTCAGATAAAACCGCCTAGCAGCAGAGCTTTCCTCCTCCTCTCGCGGATTAAAATTTCTTAGACATTTCGATATTTCAACAGAGACCGAAAAGACTCAGGCAATCGCTACTCGTACAAGCTTCGATGGCATCGATCGATTCAACACCTCTGAGTCAGGCACAGTGATGATCGGTACAGGCTGATCCAACTGGCACGATCCCTAAGCGTAGCGGAGACGCCAAAGACGGCTACACTCAATTGAGAGTTCGATTCGCAAAGCGGCGCGACCCGTTAAAGCCGTGGAGCAATCAATGCCATAACGCACGATTCACAATTCCACAGATAATGGCAAAAAAGACTTGCGGGGAATGGGCTGAAACGTAGCTTCCGGGGCTTCGCATCACGTCCCGTTCGTCTAGCCCGGTCTAGGACACCTGGTTTTCATCCAGGCAACAGGGGTTCGAATCCCCTACGGGATGCCATTTTGATTCAAATACGAATTCGTATCGGCCTTATTCCAAACATCTCGGAATAAGGCCTTTATGTAAAATCCCACCTCGATCCGGTAACACGAAGTTCGTATTTTCAATTCGTAGACACTTAGATTAGCGAAATCGATATCAGATCAACTCCAAACGCGTGGTCGATGAAACGTGAAACGCACACTGAACCGAACCAAATCTCAAAATTGGTTCTCCTCCAAGAGAGATTCGATCACCTTCTGCTGCTTGCGGATCATCCAACCATAGTCGATCTAAGGGGATGGCATTACGATCCGTTTGATTCAAGGCTGCGCCCCATCGCGATGCCCCTCTCCGCTTTGCTCCGTCTAATTTTCTAAAAATGCATACCATCCCGGCAGTGATCAACAAGGCCTACCGCAAGGGCATTCTGAAGGCTGATTAAGCGCTCAACATTAATTATTGATCAAACAGATCGTTAATCCATTGAATCATCGAGTCGGCATACGGATCTTTGGTCTTACGAATTGCGGGCTGCCCGTTCAGTATCGCAGGGCCATGCATGCCACCTTCAACAAGGACTAGTTTCGTGGGCACTCCATTTTTGATAAAAGCTTCGTGGTAACGCTTTGAATTCTCTGGTTTGACCGCGTTATCAGCCGTTCCATGCACTAGGAATGCGGGTGGCGTCTGCTGATCCACCTGCTCATCATTGGAAAGCTTGGCACGTAATGCTTCAGAAGGATTTGCGCCGAGTAAATTACGGCAACTGCCGCCATGCGTATACGCTGGCCGCATCGATATCACTGGGTAGATCAGGCAGCTAAAGTCGGGACGCGCACTGACTTGATCGATCGCATCAATCGGTTGATATCCAAACGGCTCATCGTAATGCACACTCAAGGTCGATGCTTCATGCCCTCCGGCAGAGAATCCCATTGCGCCTATTTTATTAGCATCGACACCAAACTCCTGGGCTCGACTGCGGACGATACGCAGCGCGCGTTGAGCATCCCATAACGGAATAGGATGATTGAACGGGCTGCAACGATAGCTGACCATAAAGACGGCGATTCCGTTGTCGTTCAAAAACTGCCGCATTGGTCGCCCCTCTGAGGCGATACAAACCGCGCCATAGCCACCACCACAGAAGATCACCATTGCGACACCATTGGCGTCCTTTTTGGGCGGCAGATAGACATCGATTGACGGCACGCGAATGTCACGACGATTCTTTTGAGGCACTTGATACGAGCCATCCTTAATCGCATCGGCGATACGAGTCGCCCTCTCGGTATCACCGGCCATCGCCCCAGGCGGGGTGTCCGGCCACAGCAGAATCGTTTGAATAGTGGGTTCTCCGGCGAAGATGCTGGTGCTTAAGCATACAAAGAAAAGTGAAAGTTCTAATAATCGCTTCATTCGTTTTTTCTATATATGTCGCACGTTCCATGTGAGTCTAATATAAAATACGCCTAGAAATCCCGTATCGGCGTCGCATAAATCTTTGCGACTCTCGGCTTGGGCATCGGCAGAACAAAAGCCACGTAACGCTGCTTAGGTTGGTGACGCCACGTTTGACGAAGCAACCATCGGCGTGTCTCGATCGTGCTCTCAACCGAATCTAACTGCACATCATAATCTTCTCGTTTCGTAGCGGGATTGGAAATCAATGCAGACATCTTGGGCTTGAGCAGCAATTTCTTATCGCCCACCATGCCAAAGACTCCGATCTCGGAGAAATTGATAAAGAGTAACTCTCCAGGTCCAAAGACATCATCACTGGCGTCGATCGCATTGAGTGTAATCGGAAACACAGTATTCTCCAGATCTTCGGAAACCATGATGAGCACCTTCTTCCACTTTTTGGGTATCTTCAATTGCGGCGCAGCCTCCGGCACAGGCTGGCCCACGGGTAATTCTTTAGAGACGAATTTTAAAACAATATCTCCAGACGGGATTTCAAACGAATCCGAGAAGTGATGCCGGCCCAATTCAACTACTTGAGACGCTCCACTCTCATCGTAAGCAACAGCAGTTTTCGGCGCAGCTTTCGAAGCACCATAATACATGATACGTGCGACACGCTCAGCAGAAGCTGAAGAGGTCGCCAGCAACAGAGCACTGAGAAAAGCAGAATTTAAAAGTAATGTTCGTAGATTCAAAATGTGATACTCCCTTGGGTTAAACTTCATCCTTCGACAGCCAGCGAAAAGACAAGATCACAAAACGACGACCGAAACGTTTGTTGATCTCAGATGTGAGTGTTGCCTCACTAGGAAGAATGATCGCCTCGTCATTAATAGCATCAACGTAGTCCGCCCGTCGTTGCAAGACCGCTTCACACCACGCGCCCGCTTGTGCTTTCCCCGTCAGCGGGTCTTTACTCTCGCCGTAAGCGCGAATGACAAATGTATCATCTCGTGCGGACAGTATTGGTGCGATGGGCCTCAGAACATCTGCTTGGCGCATCCAACCAGGGAACCCATATGCGATGTTACCTTCTGCCGCCTCAACAAAAGGATAAGTCACCCCAGGCGGCACTGTCACTGTCTCCGTAAAGTAACTCTGGATGTCCGCGAAAGGGTTTTTAGGATTTCCAGATCCCCGACTGGCTAACTCATTCAGAGCCGCCTCGACGGCCCCAACCCTCGCCAGTGATCGATCCGACGACAGTCGTCGGTTCATGAATTCGGAAAGCGAAAGAAACGGACCACGCGCCTTCACTTGCTCCACTATTTCGGTGGCAAGCGCACGAACCTGCTCATCACTCAAACGCTGATGCATGCCGATTTTTTGTATGCGAGGATCTAAATTAGCCTGAGGGTTTCTTTTGGAGGACATCGCGGTCGAGGCGCTTCTGACAATCCGGAACCTTATGGCCGCTTTTGCCAGCACCAACGACCTCAATTCCCAGATCAGGGAAGGCCTTTGCAATGGCCTGCGACGTCAAGGTGACATAGCCATCCTGCTTGACCCCCAACTGGGTAATCGAATCCCCGAGAAAGACAATCCGGTCACCCTTCTTCAGCGACTTCTCGGCAACAGGTTTCGCTTTCGAAGGAGCCACTACGTCTGCCTCGGATGGAATTTCAGCCTCCGTGGTGAAGATGGAGGCTGGCAGGCCTTCTTTGTTATACAGATTGGCCGATTCAGCGTTCTCCGACCATGCATAGCGCACCACCGTTGGATTCGCGACGTCTGGGTGAGACACCGCGATCGTGTCCTTGCCCGTAATTTCAACAGTCGCCCACTGCCACTGACGGTCTGCACCGCAAATTTGGAAATAATTGAGCGCTTCATCCGTTGCCTGCGTATCGGACAGCCCGACTTTTGAACCAGGCATCAGCCCGGAACCAGCCGAATCAAACTGGATGAACACTTGATCGCCTTTAATGATGTGGCGCCTATAGAGCGGGCCGCTGCAAACAGATACCTTCTGATTATAATCATTCTTCAACGCCCACAGCGCCAGACGCTTGCCGACATCCATTTTATTGTGCGGATGGACGTCAGCGGGTTCGCCGATATCACTCAGCACGGCCATGCCAGTGTTTTTCAGACCGAGCGTCCGGCGTTGCTGATCGCAGATCGAAGGCCAACCGTGATACTCAACCGGCACCGCTGCGGGAGGCTGGTAGTTCGCCCGCGAGCGCCCCCGATAGTTCGCCAGTTGAACGAAATAAAACGGAAAGTCGCCCTGCCCCCACTGCTCGCGCCATGCGCCGATCATCGTCCGGAAATTGGTTTCATACTGAAGGGTATTATGACCGGCATTGGACTCGCCCTGATACCAGATCGTGCCGCGAATCGCATACGGAACCACCGGGTTGACCATGGCGTTAAAGAGCGTTGAGGGGAACTGCTGGTCTGCTTTCGGCTCAGATGCTTTTTTGGGCTTTCGCCCTCTTTTCTTGGCGTCCCAACGTTTAACCGCGGCCTGGTGGTCTATTTCGGCCTGCTTCGGATCCCATGATGCTCTTTTATTTTCAAGATCGCACCGGATGTCGTCGTAATAGGCGGCCATTTCCTTATCCTGCTGGAATGCCTCTGCCGGAATCCAAGGCTCGACCTTGGTGCCGCCCCAGGCGCATTTAATCAAGCCGACTGGAACGTTGAGCTCTTTGCGCAACTCGCGCCCAAAGAAATAGGCGGTGGTCGAAAAATCAGGATTATGTTGAAGCGAAGAGTCGATCCAACTGCCCGCGAGGGTCGTCAGCGGCTCAAATGGCGACGTCGCCTTTGTCACGGTAAATTGCCGTAACAGGTTATCCTTCGCCGTTTCCATCTCCTTCTTTATATAGTTTGCCGCGGGAACGTGTTCCGGCGTGGTGCGCTTGGGTGACGCCACGGCCAACCTCTTCATTTCAAAGTCCATGTTCGACTGCCCCGAGCAGAACCAGACTTCACCCGAGAGCACATCTTTGATCTCAACCGTATTGTTGCCGTTGATCGTCAGGGTGTGCGGCCCGCCTGCTGAGGGCGTCTGGAGCTTCACGCTCCATTTACCGGATGCATCGGCGGTCGCGGCCGCGGTTTTACCCCAGCTTGCGCTAACGGTGACTTTTTCGCCCACATCAGCGGTTCCCCATACGGGTGCCTTCGTTTCGCGCTGGATCACCATACCATCGGTGAACAGAGCCGCGGGCCGCACATCGGCCATGCCGGCAAACGGCAAGGCAATCACCATCGAGGTGATCAATACATTTAGCTTTATTTTCATATTTTTCATAGTCCACTGTTCGATGCTTGCACAGTGATTTTCTTTGCCTGCTGATCGCGGACGATCTTGAGCGTGAGCGGTTTCTTTCCAGCGCGTGCACAGGCTTGCAAGAGCGCATCACTAGTGCGGACGGCCTTTCCATTGACCTGTTGCACCACGTCTCCTTCTTTCAAACCTTGTTGAGCCGCCTCAGAATTCTTTGCAACCTGCGTCAACACCACTCCGCCCTCTTCTTTACCAACGCCGTATGCGGAAAACGCTTCGCCGCTCAAAGCCTGCAGACTAGCGCCGAGCCAGACCAACGGCTTGGCAGGCCGCGTTGCCTCGCGTGCTTTGTTAGAAGCCCGCTTCGCTTTTGCTTTCGCAAGGACTGGGGTGGGAAGTTGTGGCGTGCGGGCAATCTTTTTGAGCGCGGGCTTTTTCACCCCGAACTGATCCATCGGGAAATTTTTGAATCCGATATCAAAGGCGGGCGAGCCTTCCTTGACGCGAAAATCGCCGCTGGCCGGGTGAACAAATTGCGGATCGCCGAAGATCGAATTTTTGTCCCATCCCAGCTTGTCCGAAGTCGCTTTGACCGTCGACGCATCGGCAACGAAAAACAGGTTCTGGTCAACTCGGGCGCTATCCGCATTCGGTCGTTTCATACGTGCGGGACGGTGTTGAGACATCAAAATATTGCCAGATACCTCATCGCCGTTCCCAACATACCAAACGTGCGGGTGCAGACCGTTGTTCACGATCACATTGTTCCACGCATGGCGGCGGAAGCCTTCACGCAGTTTGAGCCCCTTCGCCAGCAGCAGGTTGTTGTAGATATCGTAGTTGCTCGACCCGTCGTCTAGATCGACGTCCCAGCCGTGGTCACAGCGCCAGCGGCTGTTGCGGATGACCGACGTTTCGACCGCATCCAGCAGGGACAGTTCGGCGACCTGTTTTGCCGACGCTTCTTTAATGTGCCAGAAGCGGTCGCGGCCCCAGGAGTTGAACGAGCCGTGGTCATGCGTCTCTAGCACGGTATCAAACACGTCACAGCCTTCGATCAGATGGCCGCCCCAAGTGCCTTCGCTCACGTTAATGCCTGAGCGGGCACAGTCGTAGATGGAGACATCGCGCACGGTGATGCCCTGCGCCATGGAAATCTGCACTCCGGCAGGCTGTTTTTCAACGCTGCCGATGCCGTGAATCAGACAGTCCTCGACCGTTGAGTCAGCCGGGTAATTGTCAGTTTTCGGCCCCGGTGTCAGGTCAATTTCCGACAGGTGCTGTGTCTCGTTGTATTCAAAAAGCGGATTCCGGACGGCCTTCGGGTCTCCCACAAAACAGACCCCGCTGGCGCCCGTGTCGTGGATGTGGCAGCCCTTCACGAGTGTGCGACGGTTGTAGTTGTTAACAAAAACCGCATTGCCGCCGACCTGATCAAACTCACAATCAAGAATGCTGACATCCTCGGTTCCGGTTAGCAGGAAGGCCCCGCCGCGATAAATCGCCCAGTCCGAGCGCAGCAATGGCTCTTTGCAATCCATGAAAGTTCGGGCGGCGTGGCGCACGGTAAAGCCCTGCAGGCTGATGAATTTAACCGGCGCTGCCTGCGTTCCTTGGAGTTCGATCAGATGTCGGAGGCGTACCACCTCTACCTTGGCGTCCGCGATATCCACGCCAGCGTCCGGCATGTAATAGAGTGTAGAGGTCTTAGCATTGTGGAACCACTCTCCCGCTGCGTCGAGTTCCTCAAAGATGTTCTCCACCATGCGGTAGCTCTTGTGCATTCCCATCTGGCGGTTGTTCTGCCAGCCGCCTTCATACGTGACCTCGCCCTCGGCGTCCTTGCCGGTGATGCGGTAGTGATAGCCGCCCCACTGGGATTTGTGCATCGCATGGATATACCCGCCCGTTGGATCAGCCCAGTTGGCCGCCCGCTCCTTGGAAAAGGCATCGGCGCTGTAGCCCTGATAGGCGGCCGTTTTCTTTTTGGGATCGTAGTTCGGGTAGCGCGCCATCCGTTGCGCCTTACTATCGATGAAGAGCTGGTCGATCTCTATACCTTGCGGCGTCTTCGCCTGAAAGATTCCATCGCGGTAGGGCTGCCATTCAAGCTCAAGCTTGGAGCCGCCACTCAGCACTGCCCCGCCCTCGTTGTCCGCCTTGTAAACCACGGGGTTCTTTTCAGAACCAGAATCCTGCGAAGCGAAGGTCAAGGTTTCGGGCAGGTAATAGACGCCGTCGGCGACATGCACCGTCACCGCTGTCTTCCCTGCATACGGGCGCGCCAGATCACGTGCTTTCGCAAGCGAGGCGACGGATTTTTGCTGCGAGGTGCCCACAAAGGCATCACTGCCCGCGGGGCTGACATACAAGTCAACCGCCTGAAGGCTGTTAGCCGCAAAGGCACTCACGAAACTCAAAGAGAGCATCGCTCCTGTAATTATTGATTTATACTCCATCATTCTTTTGTTTATTTGATTGTTTCTTTGGTTGTTTCGCCTGAATGCCGGGCATCTTGGTGACCTGCGGTATAGTCTTACGGATCGGTGTCGCTTTCATCAATTCCGCAGTTTGCTTCAGGATGGCGAACGCTTCGGGCTGAACCTGGCCGCTGCCGTCGGGGCCGACGTTCAGTAGAAGATTTCCGCCCTTTTCATTGATATCCTTGAGCTTGCCATAAACAATTTGGGCACTCTTCCAGTTCGTATCATGTTTTTTATAGCCCCACGATTTGTTCATCGTGTAGCAACCTTCCCAGTGCTTCGGGAAGGCTCCCTTGAAGTGGTGCTGTTCCTGAGTGACGAAGTCCAATTCAAAACCAGCGCGTTTGGCGACACGGTTGTTGACGATAATACTGGGGCTTGCATCCCGGATGGCGTTGTAGAGCTCAATGCCGTCCTGCATTGTCCACCAGTTTGCCCAGTCGGCATCAAACCATATTAAGGCAGGATCATAGTCCTTGATCAGCTCTAAGACTTGGTTCGTTTGATAAGCAACGTACTCCTGTTTCCGATTGTCCACCATGACCGTTTTCCCCGGCACCCCCTTCTTCCCTAGTTCAGAGGGGCGCTTCTGGGACGGATGATTCCAGTCAATGATGCTATAATACAGCCCGAATTTAATTCCGTGAGTCTTGCAGGCCTGGCTGAGTTCAGCGAGGAGGTCGCGTGCTTTAAAGGGTGTATTGGCGACATCGAAATCGGTATATTGACTATCCCAGAGGCAGAAGCCCTCATGGTGCTTGGCGGTGATCACCAGATAGGTCATCCCAGCCTCCTTTGCCGTCCGAACAATGAAATCAGCGTCGAACTGGACCGGATTAAAGGTTTGGGAAAGCTGCGCGTATTCGTGTCGATCGATATTGGCCTTGCCCTGAATCCATTCCGCATAGCCACGGACCTGCTCGCCCTTCCACACGCCGCCAAGTTGCGAATAGAGACCAAAGTGAATGAACATCCCGTAATTGGCCTCCACAAACCATTGCATGCGCGCAGTGTAGTCCTCGATGGATTCTTTCTTGAGCGTGGCTTTGCTGTTGGTGCTGGTGCTACTGTTGTCGCGGACACATTTCACCTGCAATTCCTGAAACGCGGTATGTTCGCCGCCAGTTGCGGAAGTGACGGGGGCCACCTTCCAGAGTATCCAGCGGAATTTTCCGAGCGACTCGCTGTCGGCGGCCTGTAGGGAGGCGGCCTCGAAGAATGCCCCTTGATTGCCACGGGTATCAATGCTGCCAATCGGCGTCCATTTGTCAGCATTCCAGCCGGGATCCTGATCTGATGCACTGCCGTAGAGCGTCAGCCGCTGTGCGCCACGTTTTGCATGCTGGCACGACCAACTACGGATCGCCGATACCGTTTGCACGCTACCCAGATCCATCTTGTAGCCGCCATTGCGGACACCATTCGCGAAGACGGGGCCGTAGCTATTGGCGAGTTGTCCGTCGACCAAAGAGTTGAGCGGATCGTTCCCCGTTTTCGTGCTGGAGGAAAGGGTGCGCGTCCGTGCTGCCGGAACGGGTAGCCCCTTAAACTCGTTTGCTACCGTCGCAGTTTCCAGTTGCACCCAGGCATGCTGCGCGATCACGACTTCCTTTGCCTGCTGATTGCGAACGATCTTGAGTGTGAGCGGTTTGCTTCCAGCGAGGGAACAGGCCTGCAGAAGCGCATCACTGGTGCGGACAGCGGTTCCATTGATCTGCTGCACGACATCGCCGTCTTCCAAACCGCGTCGAGCCGCCTCGGAATCCTTAGAGACCTCCGTCAGCACCACTCCGCCGTCTTCTTGACTCACGCCATAGGCAGAGAATTCTTCGCCTTCCAGTGTCTGGAGAGTCGCCCCGAGCCAGACGAGCTGGAAGAGGGACACGTCAGCCACGGGCGCTTTTTTAGAGGCTTGCGGCTTCGCCTTTGCTTTCGCAAATCCCAGGGTGGGTAGCAGCGGAGTGCGGGCAATCTTCTTGAGCGAGGGCTTTTTCACCCCGAACTGATTCATCGGGAAATTTTTGAACCCGATATCGAAGGCGGGCGAGCCCTCCTTAACGCGAAAATCGCCGCTGGACGGGTCAACAAATTGCGGGTCACCGAAGATCGAATTCTTATCCCATCCCAGCTTGTCCGAAGCCGCTTTGACTCTGGACTCATTGGCAACGAAATACAGGTTCTGGTCGACTCGGGCGCTATCCGCATTGGGTCGCAGGATGCGTGCGGGACGGTGTTGAGACATCAAAATATTTCCATACACCTGATCGTTGTTCCCCTCATACCAGACGTGCGGGTGCAGGCCGTTGTTCACGACCACATTGTTCCAAGCATGGCGGCGAAAGCCCTCACGTAGTTTGAGCCCCTTCGCCAACAGCAGGTTGTTGTAGATGTCGTAGTTGCTCGATCCGTCATCCAGATCGATATCCCAGCCGTGGTCACAGCGCCAGCGACTGTTGCGGATGACCGTGGTTTTTACAGCATCCAGAAACGGAAGCTTCGGATCCTGGTCGACCGCCTCTTGTGTCGGCGTGACATCGCTGCGCCAATAGCGGTCGCGTCCCCAGGAGTTGAACGAGCCGTGGTCCTTCGTCTCCAGCACGGTGTCGAAGACGTCACAGCCTTCGATCAGGTGTCCGCCCCAGGTGCCTTCGCTCACGTTAATGCCTGAGCGGGCACAGTCGTAGATAGAGACATCGCGCACGGTGATGCCCTGCGCCATGGAAATCTGCACGGCGGCAGGCTGCCGCTCCACCCGTCCGATGCCGTGAATCAGACAGTCCTCGACGATTGAATCGGCGGGATAGTTATCGGTTTTCGGCCCCGGCGTCCGGTCAATTTTTGAAAGGTCGTTGACCTCATTGTATTCAAAAAGCGGATCGCGCACGGCCTTGGGGTCCCCCACAAAGCAGACTCCACTGGCGCCCGTATCGTGGATGTGGCAGCCCGCGACTTTGACCCGGCGATTGTAGTTGTTGACGAATACGGCGTTGCCGCCGACTCGATCAAATTCGCAATCGAGAATACTCACATCCTCGGTTCCGGTCAGCAGGAAGGCCCCGCCGCGATAAATCGCCCAGTCCGAGCGTAGCAATGGCTCCTTGCAATCCATGAAGGTCCGTGCGGCGTGGCGGACCGTAAAGCCCTGCAGGCTGATGAATTTCACTGGCGCTGCCTGCGTGCCCTGGAATTCGACCAGATGTCGGAGGCGCACCACCTCTACCTTGGCATTTGCCATATCGATACCTGCGGTCGGCATGTAATAGAGCATGGATGTCTTGGCATTGTGAAACCACTCTCCAGGAGCGTCGAGTTCCTCAAAGATGTTCTCCACCATACGGAATTTCTTGTGCATCCCCATCTGGCGATTGTTCTGCCAGCCGCCCTCATAGGTCACCTCGCCCTTGGTATCTTTGCCAGTGATGCGGTAATGATAGCCCCCCCACCGGTGCAGGTGCATGGCGTGGATATAGCCGCCGGTCGGATCGGCCCAGTTGGCCGCCCGCTCTTTGGAAAAGGCATCTACGGCATAGCCTTGGTAGGCGACCGTTTTCTTTTCGGGATCATAGTTTGGATAGCGCGCCATCCGCTGCGCCGTTTCGTTGATGAAGAGCTGGTCAATTTCCAACCCTGCCGACGTCTTTGCCTGGAAGATTCCATCTTTATATGCGGTCCAGTTGAGATCGAGCTTGGAGCCGCCACTCAGCACCGCCCCGCCCTCGTTGTCCGCCTTGTAAACCACGGGTCTCTTTTCAGAGCCGGAATCCGCCGGTGTAAAGACCAGTGTTTCGGGCAAATAATACATGCCATCGGCCACATGCACGGTGACGGCTTTATTTCCAGCCTGCGGACGAGCCAGATCGCGGGCGCGCGCCAACGAGGCCACCGGTTTGCCTTGGCTCCCCGAATTCGTATCGCTACCCGCTGGGCTCACATAGAGCTCGACCGATGAGGAAAAGAACCCGGCCATCGCAACACTTCCAAACATTGGAAGGATAGTCACCCAAAGCTTCCAACCCCTAAAAAGTCGACTTTTCTGCATGTTGTATTTGCTCATCATTTGCTTATTTTTTTGTATTTGTGTTCTTTTTAATAAATTCGAGTACGGGTGTCGGATCTTTCATCCCGTGGGAGTGGCCCTTGTTCTCCACAATCACTTCAATGGAACCACCGAGCGCCTGATAGCGTTGCTCCATGATGGCGTCGTTTTCCTCGTAAGGCACCGCAGGGTCTTTACTTCCGCAAACCATCAGAATCGGCACGCCAGCTTTGGCCAGAGGTTCTAACAGATCAATCGGGCTTTGCTTGGTTTTGAGGGCCTCTGCGTCCGTGGCATAGCCGAACTGCTGCTTGAAGAGCGTCCAGGATTTACGATTGCCACTACCGATGGAGTGGTTGCCAGGAACGGGTTTGCCAGCTGGCCAGCTCAATACGTTGCAAACCCCGTTATCCACATAGATGCTTTCCACCTTTTCCGGATTCTCTGTCGCCCAGCGGAAGAGAGACAAGGTTCCTCGACTCATCGATGCCATCGAACATTTTTTCGAGAATCCATACTCCTGTGTCAGCAACTCGTAGGCTCCATCAATATTGGCATTACCACGGGGATGTCCGGAAACATCACCGTGAGCGAGCACGACGTGATACCCCTGATCGACCAATTGAAGATCCGTATTGCTGAATCGCTTAATGGCATCCCAATAGAGGCTGCGCCATAGCCAAGGTTTTCCCGGGGCTGCATTCTTTGGACAAACAATCGAGAAACTCCCCTTTGCGGTCTTCACATGATCGTAGCGATCATAGCCACGAAAATCGCGTTTCTTACCAGGAAACAGAGGTGCGTCAGCTGATTCAGCGGACTCTGGCTTGAGCGATTTACGCGGCGAGCCGTTGGCATCGCCGTCAGCGTTGCTCTGGGTGATCGAATCGCCGATAAACCAGATGGCACCGAGGTCTTTTCCGGTCGGAAGCTCGGTGCGGGCGACCTGCCCGCGTACGACAGTAGGCGCTACCGGTTCTGAGGCAACACCCGCCTGTGCCTGCGACAACAACGCACAGGTCAGCGCGGACAACAATGTAACTCGTTCAAACATATTTTTATATAATGTAGGCTCTTCTGTAAATTAACCTGCCTGATAGGTGCTTTCGGCTCCTACCGGAATTCGGCAACATACGTATCCCCGACAGAGGATGCGAAGGTGATCTGGTCTTTGCCGTTACGGGTGACCTTGACCTCGTTTCCACTGCTGTCTGTGATGGTCGCCTTGCCGATACCGGGGTAAGCAATTCGGCATTCGCCGCCGCTGCGAGACAGGATGGAAAGCTCTGTTGCTTTGCCATTTTTCCATTTAGCAGAGATCACAAAATTTCCTCGAGCTACGAGACCGTCAAAATGTCCGGTGTTCCACGCCTTTGGCAGGGCCGGTAAGATTTTGATCGCACCGTCATGGCTTTGCAGAAGCATTTCCGCGACACCAGCCATGGTGCCGAGGCTGCCGTCGATCTGGAAGGGAGGATGCAGCGCCCAGAGATTGGTAGCTGTGCGTTCGATGATGAAACGCTGATAAGCTTCATGTGCCTGATCGCCCTCACCGAGTCGGGCGCGGCAGTTCATGCGGTGCGCCAGTGCCCAACCGGTGGTTCTGTTGCCGCGCAGGTCGAGCGTGTGACTTGCAGCCTGCATCCAGTCCCCGTGCTCTGAATTGATCAAGGTTCCCGGAAAGAGCGGGCAGAGATGTGAGATGTGGCGGTGTCGTTCCTGACCGATATCGCTGTAATTATTCTCCTCGCGATATTCCTTAATCTGGCCGTCGGCACCGATCAGGATCGGATCAAGCTGGGTGACCTGCTCGCGGATCGTATCGAGGAACGGATCTTCGCTGCCCAGCGTATCCGCCAGTGCCAGGGTGTCGGAATAGCTTTCCCATACAAACCCCTGATCGAAGGTGCAGCCGGCAGTAATGTAATTTCTCCCTCCTTGCAGATGGCCCGGCAGACCCTTCACCTGCTCGGGGGTTGCCGTCTGTTCTGGAGAGGCGGACGGCTCAACCAGCAACAGATCGTCATGCGGAACCAGCACCTTGGAGTAAAATTTGCTTAGGGAGAGCATCGCCGGATAGGCGACCTCTTCCAGGTATTCTTGATCCTGCGTAAACTGATAATAATCAACCAGGAGCTTGGCGGTAAATCCGCCAGTGCCCGGGCCGGAATGCCCCCCGGCACTAGGAATATGGTAGGCGTTCGCTCCGGTGCCAATGATCCAGCCGTTATCGTCACCTTTGTTGAGCTGACTCGGATTGTGCTTACGCACGTAGTCGGTGGCGTGCTGCTGTGCGATGGGGAGATACGCCTCAAAAAAGCCAATATAGGCCTCGAAACATTCGGCCAAGTTGGTGCTCATCGCGCCCCAGTAATTCATCTGCACATTGATGTTATGCCAAAAGCCTCCCGACCACGGCGTGTAAAAATCCTGACTCCAGGCTCCCTGCAAGTTAGCGGGTAAGCTGTTTTGACGTGAGCTCGAAATGAGCAGGTAGCGGCCGTACTGGAGCATCAGTTCTTCAAGCCAGTTGTCCCTGTCCCCTTTTTGATATTTTTCGAGAAGAATATGAGTCGGATCACTTGTCGGTGTTGAATTTAGGTTGACCGAGATGCGACCGAAGAGGTTCTGATAATCCTTGAGGTGTCTTTCTTTGAGCTCGGCAAAGCCTAAGTCATGAGCTGTCTGCATCCGGGCAGAAACAGCCTCATGTGGAAACTCATTGGGGTTGAGCTTTTCTGCACCTGCATGACTGAACGTCTTCGGACTAAGACGGTAGTTGGTGCCGGTAGTAATCAGCAGCGTGACCGCATCGGCCTGGCTGACTGTGATGGTTCCGTTCTCAGAATCGGCGGTCACCGAGCCGCCTTCGTTGAGCACCTGGATCTGCCCCTCGTAATTGCAACTGAACAAGGGCATGGTGCCCTTGAGAGTCAGCAGATTTCCCGCTGCCGTGATCTTGCCATTGCGTTGCTTGAGCTCAAGATAGGGGATCTCGGGACGCACGGTAAAGGAGAGCGCACCCTTCCGATCGGCGGTGAGCCGGATGACCACCACATTGTCCGGATAGGAGGCAAAATACTCGCGCTGATAGGTCACCCCGTCTTTCTTATAAGAAACATGCGCAATGGCTTCGTTCAGGTTGAGTGAGCGCCGGTAGTTTTTCACCTCGGTCTGATTGAAATCGAGAAAGAGCTCGGCGAAGCTGGTCAGGCCGCCCTTGCCGTAAATCCCCTTATTGTGAAGGGTTTTATCGGTAATCTGAACACGCTCGGTATCCGTCCGGCCGAAGATGCTGACTCCCGTATAGCCATTACCAATCGGGTAAGACCAGCGTTCCCAGTCTCGGTCATAGGACTTTGGTCTTTTACTGTCCTTGGTCGCCTCCCACTGACTCCTGCCGCGGTTCGGCGCGGGTTCAGGTTCCCATATCTCATAGGTTCGTGGCGAGCCTTGGGCAAATACTGTCAGCGCCAGACCGGCTGCCAGCAGCAGATAAATTTTCACTGTTTTTTTCATAAGGACACCTCTATTTTTCCGCAGGGCGTGGCCGCAAAGGACGACACCAAATATTTCGAAAGTGCACGGGATTGCCGTGATCCTGCAAGAGCAACGGTCCCGCATCTGGATATGCATGATTCAATGCCTTGCGCTCTTTATGACCGCCGCCGCCATCCAACGGGGTGCTGTCTTGCACCACCACACCATTGACCAATACAGTCATCGAACCTTGATCGAGTACCACACCGTCGCGCACGATCGGTCGACGGTAAATAATATCATAACTCTGCCATTGCCCCGGTGCACGCAGTGCGTTGGCGGCAGGCGGCATCACCCCATAGACCGCGCCGGCAAAGCCGTCGGGGTAAGTCGGGTTATTGTAATTATCGAGCACCTGTATCTCGATCCCTCCGGGAAAAAACACTCCGCTGTTACCACGTTTCTGTCCCTCTTTGGATGATTGCTTCGTATGCGACCATTCAATGTGTAACTGACAATCGCCAAACTGAGCCACCGTCTCGATGTGACCTGCACCGCGCATTCTAAGCATAGAACCATCCTCAACAATCCAATCGCCCTTACGTTTTGCCTTAGGTCTCGCATGACGCCAATTGTTAGCCAACGAATCGGCTGTGCCATCAAACAACACAACTGCATCCGATGGCGCATCACCGATGCTCTGGGCAAAGACTACTACAGTCGAGACGCTCAGCAAAACAGCAGAAATAAACAGAGGATAAGTTTTCATGATAGAGGATGACTACAGCAGTTAAGATCCGATGGCCGAGCTAGCGCCATAGATCTTCACCGGCCTCCCAGCCGGCACGAGCGGGTTCCTTAACAAAGAGATTTAATTCTGGGCGATTGGTGATGCGCATATTTTTGCTATCCCACTCAATACGTCCACCAAAGCGCTGCGCAAGTACACCCAGCAACGCGACTTCCGACATCGGCGCGGCATAATCAAAGTTCGAACCGCACTCCGGTCCCTCGCCCTTGATCGCACGTACCCACTCGCGATGTGGCCCACCTTTGACACGAGCATATGTCTCGGGAACACCGCCACTTTCTTTAAAAGCACGCGCTTGTTCTTTAACGGTGAAGCGAGGATTGTTAGAACGCTCGTCAAGGAACGCATTGCCCTTATCACTATACCAGAAGGAGCCCTTGTCAGGAATCTTGCCCCAGCCCCAGTCATCCGGCGATTTAATCGGTGTGCCGCCGTTCAGCGCACCATCATACCAAAACATCGAGCATGCGGCCTTATTGCCACGTGCGGGAAAATCGAAACGCACGACACTGTAGTCTGGAATCATTCCCTCCACCGACGGCCCACGCTCAACACATTCGATCACGGTCGGCTCATACAAATCGAGCACCCAAACCGGCCCATCGCCGATGTGGCAAAACCAATCGCCGAATTGCCCCGTGCCAAAATCGTTAAATCCGCGCCACCGGTTAGGATGGTATAAACTATTATAAGGACGCTCAGCTTGAGGGCCGAGCCATAGATCCCAGTTCACCTCAGCCGGAATCGCTTCTGCTGCCATAGGCATGGATGCCGGCTTTTTAAAATAGCGGCTATTCCATTCGGGCCCATTAAACCCCAGGTGCACCTCGCTTACCTGGCCAAAGCAATCCGCTTCATACATTTCGCGCATCTTGCGGATGCCATCATAGGTGTGGCCTTGGTTGGCCATATTGGTGACAACTTTATATTTATCCTTAGCCTTACGCAACGTGCGCGCTTGCCAGATATTATGGGTCAATGGCTTCTGGGTGCAGACGTGAATCCCGCGCTCCATACAAGCGAGCGTGGCATTGAAGTGCGTGTGGTCGGGGGTGTTAATACAGACGCCGTCAATCTCTTTGCCCAGCTTGTCGAGCATCACGCGGAAATCATCAAATCTTGGAACCGTCCCAGCCCATGCCCCTCGCTTTCCCCCCGGAAACTTCCGAGCATCGATGTCACACAGGGCGACGACATTCTCGTCCCTAGTGCCGTTATACGCCATACCAGCAATATTACTGGCACCGATGTGTGCGAGATTCAGCTTACTATTTGCGGACGGGCCGGGTTGGCCGATCGAGAATCGAGGTAAGACAAAAGCACCCGCACTGGCGGCTGCTGCGGTTTTGAGGAAGTTCCTACGTTTCATGGGATGAAGTTTAAGTATTCTATGTCAGATCGAGACTCTGCAAAATTACAGAGCAAGTCTCAAAAAAGCTATTATACAGATTCAGGACACAATATGATATCACGCATTTGCGTGACATAGCGTCTTTATTTGCACCGCGTTACACACTAATTCTAGGCTTTAACCATTTCAGCTAGAATGACGGATAAAGCACCAAACTGATATTATTGGCACAGATACACACGGATGACGAGGTGCGAAGGCTCTGCTATTTTTTACAACCGCGGTTGTAGAAAATTTACGATGCAATGGCATTGTGCGTAAGCTGTATGATTCACATACCGCAGCGTAAAACGCTACGCGCACCGCGTAAAGAGCTTCGCTCCACGCGGTAGACTGCGGCTGAACTGCGGCAGACGGGCATCATTTCAGCTTCTTAGTTGCCCTGAATTCATCCACCCTATTTTCCCATCGCGTCTTCAACTGCATGACCCTCTCGGGATGTTGTGCCGCCAGATTTTTGGTTTCTGCACGATCTTCAGCCAGATTGAACAGCTCCCATTTACCCTTTTTGGTTTTTACCAGCTTCCAGTCGCCATGCCTCAGCGCATGATTCCCCTCGTGCGACCACCAGAGGGTTCTACTCCACTCCTCTTCTCATGAAGTTGGAATCTATTTTGCCCGCGAAGTGACGCCAAAAACACGCGAAGCATTATAGGTGACAGACCACGATAGTGAACCGAAGAGTATGCATCAGTCAGAGGGAGGAACCAGCAGAGCCTCTGGATTTCTAAGTCAAGCGGCTGCATGGCGTTTTGATCGTTGCACACTCACAGTCAGTCCCCTTCGCTCCAAGATGGTTAATCCCTTCCTCGCTACTATGAGACCGTCCGACTCCCGCTCCGACAGAACAATCGTCGGCCGCGGGTCTCTCAGGTTCCTTGGTTTCTCTTTCACTGCGCGCTGTCTCCAACCACCCCGAGGAGTCCGACGAGTGCATATAAATGTCACTTCCCCGTCGGTTTCAGACTTCAGCCAATAAGGAAGATTGGTCACTCCTACTCTTAAGCGTAACGAGGCCGAATTTGTCAGTTGCCCAAAGGGCACCCACGTCTCACCCTTCAGTTGAGTTGTCGCACGAAGACAGTGCCAAAGCAGGGAAATTGGCACAAAAAAAGGGCCACACTCCCTAAAGTGCGGCCCTTACCTATGTTATCCTAATTGGAATTAGAAATTATAAAATAGCTCCACAGATCCTCACCGTAGGACCAGCCCTCGCGGACGGGATCCTTTAGGTATTGATTGAGCTCCGGACGATTGGTGATCTGCATGGTTTTCGCATCCCATTCGATACGTCCGCCAAAACGAGCGGCCAAGGCTCCGAGTAGCATGACTTCTGTAAAGCGGCTCGCCTCCTCAAAGTTGCAGCCAGGCTCAGGCCCCTCGGCTTTGATTGCGCGAGTCCATTCTACAAAGGGCCCACCTTTCACGCGCGGATATTTCTCATCCGGATAGCCCTGCTCCTTAAAGGCCTTCATTTCGTCACGATTCGCCAAGCGCGGATTGCTGGAACGATTATCGGTGAAACTGATCGTCTTCTCGCCGAAAAAAAAACTGCCGCCCTTGAGTAGTTCGTCACCCCATGTTCAGTTGTCAGGCTTACTAAAGCCTAGGCAATCAAGGCATCGAGTAAGGCGCGCAACTTCAACTCGGTCTCGCGGGTTTCTTTGTCTGGATCCGAGCCCTCGACGATGCCAGCGCCTGCATACAAGTTGGCCGTAGTGCCTTCGATCAGAGCCGAACGAATGCCAACGATCATCTCGCCCTCATTGAGGTGATTAAACCAACCGATCACTCCAGAATAAAGACCCCGATCTAGCTGTTCCAAGTCATGTATCCGCGCCATTGCTTTTTCGCGTGGCGTCCCTCCGACGGCCGGCGTCGGGTGCATCTCTTGCAAAATATTAAGCAGGTGCACATCGCCGCCCACTTCCGCTTCAATCGCAGTTTGTAGGTGCTGTACATTAGCCAAAGGTAACAAGCGTGGCGCAGAGTCCGCATGCCCATTGACTCCGACGGCCTTTAAGCGACGTAGAATCGAATCGCGCACACAGGCGTGTTCATGTAAATCCTTATTGCTGTCCAATAAGTCTCGGGCGAGCTTGGCATCCTCACCGGCAGTCTCACCGCGTGGCGCCGACCCAGCAATCGCCTCGGTCAAAAGCTTACCTTCGCGAATGCGCAATAAACGCTCCGGCGTGGCGCCGATAAAGCTGCGCCCATCTCCGCCGCCAAACGAAAAGGTAAAACATCCGGCAAACCTTTCACGCAAGCAGTTTAAGGCATGTAGCGGCTGCCACGGCTCATTGGCCTGCAACTTAATTCCACGCGCCAGCACGATCTTCTCATACGCCCCATCAGCAATCTCTTGCAGCGCTTCAGTCACCGCTCGTGGATATACATCTGGCGCCAACTCTGAGCGTTGCACCGCAGTCGGCTTTACCGCAGGCGGGGTTTCGACAGGAGTCGTGGAATAATCAAACATTGAAAACTTTTGATACGCGCCCCACACCCGAGCCACCAGTTGATCAAGGTCTGCGTCGGGATCGATGCGAATATTCGCCACTGCGCCATATTTCCCTTTGACGCGCGAGACCTGCCAACGCGGCAGGAAAATTGTTGCCGGCGCAAAGGCGCTGCCCTCAGGCACCGTGTCATTAAAAGTAAATGCAGTAAAGAAATGCGGCCCAGTAAACGGTTCATTCAGATCCCCGACCACGATCGTATTATCCATGATCTCATCTGCAAAGGCCTGCGCCTGAGCGAAACGATCCACTCCAGTAAACGTCGCCTCGGCGACCGCCTCCGCGCCGGCCAGCGCCTCCTCATCAGCTGCACGCTCGATATAAAAATGCAACTCACTCGGTTCGTAGATCGATTCTAATACTGCCAACGGCGCAATATGCTTAACCGCCAACGAAATACTCGCGATTTGAAAATGCTGCTTGGCACGCGCCGTCTCCCGACAACCCTCCAAAAAAACACGCAACGCGTCTTGGTCGCGCTCTGGAAGCATACTGGAAGGTATAATTTGCATAGTTGCTAAGTAGTAGAGAAACCAACGATCAGGCTGCAATCAAAATGGACAGAATGGCATGATCAAATTAAACAAACAAGGAATCGGCCTGTGAACTTAGAGCAACCCCATGAATGCCTTTGTGATTAAATTCAATAATTTCGAAAGGATGACGATGATTGCTCATTTTCACTTTGCCCTCTGCCGCATTATTCTAGATTCAATAGGTAGAAGTGCTGAGCCAGCAACTCACTACCCACTTGCTTCGCTATCCACGGCAGACCTCCGATTAGCTGCTAACTCTATTTTTAATGACCGATTTTTACGACACCGAATCCAGCGCCTTAGCGCCAATCGACTTTCGCGCTGAACTCAACGACGAGCAATACGCCGCCGTCACCGCCGAACCAGGCCCCGCGCTCGTCCTCGCTGGTGCGGGCTCGGGCAAGACACGCACTTTAACCTATCGTGTCGCCTACCTGATACACCAAGGCATCAAACCTTACGAAATCCTGCTGCTCACCTTTACCAATAAATCCGCCAAGGAAATGTTGGAACGTGTGGAAGACCTGACCGGCGTCAAAAAACACCAGCTCTGGGGCGGCACCTTCCACAGCATCGCGCAGCGCATCCTCCGCGTGCATGGCGAGGCAGTCGGCCTCCAGCGCAACTACACCATCCTTGACCAGAGCGAGTCAGAGAGCCTGCTGAAAAATGCGATCAACACGGTCGACCCCACATTCATCAAAGGTAAGAACAACCCTAAGCCGAAGGTGGTGCACAACATGATCAGCTATGCGCGCAACACCTGCCGCAGCGTGCTGGAAGAAGCTGACGACCACTATCCTTTCCTCGAGGGTATGGCGCAAAAGATTGCCGACATCTATAAGGTCTACAGCAAAACCAAGCTAGAGCATCAGGTTGTCGACTACGATGATCTGCTCGAATACTTGCTCAAACTCTTGCGCGAGCACCCCGAGGTAGCGGCGCAATATCAGCAACGCTTCAAGCACATTTTGGTCGACGAATTTCAAGACACCAACCGCCTGCAATCCGAGATTGTCGATATCCTCGGCGTGCACCACCAGATCATGGCGGTGGGTGACGATGCGCAATGCATCTACACGTGGCGCGGTGCGGATTTTGACAACATCATGCGGTTCACCGAGCGCCACCCCGGCGCAACGATTCATAAGATCGAGACGAACTACCGCAGCTCTCCGCAAATTCTCGAATTTGCCAACGCCGTGCTCGCCGCACAACCAGCCGGCATGGGCTACTCCAAAGAGCTGCGCCCCGTGCGCCCCGATGGAGAGAAGCCCTATTTTACACCCGTCATGGATGCGCGTGGCCAAGCCAATTTCATCATCCAGCGCATCGAAGGCCTAATCGACGAAGGCCGTGACCTCTCCGAGGTCGCGGTGCTCTACCGCGCCCACTATCAAGCGATGGATCTGCAGATGGAGCTGACGCGCCGTGGTATCGATTATCAAATCACTAGTGGCGTGCGCTTTTTTGAACAATCCCACATCCGCGACTTCTCCGCACAGCTGCGCTTCGCCTCGAACCCTGCCGACGTCTCTGCGTTTGCACGCTTCACATGCCTACTGCCCAAAGTCGGCCCCAAGACCGCAGAGCGCATCCATGCGTTCACCAAGAAACTTGCAGAGAAGGAAGAGAAAGATTTCTGTGAAGTCCTCACCTCTGAGGCGGTGCTGAAAAAAGTGCCCAACGACGCCAAAGAAGAATGGCCGTCCTTGGCCGAAACACTTCGCGAAGTGTCCGTGGCACTGACAAGTGAAACGCCCGAAGCGATCGTGCAACTTGGCCTCGACGGCTGGTATAGCTCCTTCATTCGCGAGATCTATCCGAACTGGACCGAACGCGCCGACGACTTGCAGAGCTTGATCAGTTTCGCCAGCCGCTTCGACACGATGGAAGAACTGCTCTCGCAGCTCGTGCTGCTCGCTTCTGAAAGTAACGAGCGCGACTCAACTGAAGCCTTAAACTGCTTACGCCTAACCACGATTCACCAAGCGAAGGGCCTAGAGTTTCCGATCGTATTTGTCATCGGACTCGCCGATGGACTGTTTCCACTCAAGCGCACCATCGATGATGGCGACCTGGAAGAAGAGCGCCGTCTATTCTACGTAGCCGTCACCCGTGCCATGGAAGAGCTCTACCTGTCCTACCCGATGCTCAATCAACAAGGCAATACGGTAATACGCCTCAACCCGAGCCGCTTTGTGCAAGAAGTCGATGTCAGCCGTTACGAGACCTTACGCGTTGCACCGACACGAAGTTGGTAGAGGTTAGCTCGATTAATGTATTTGAGACAATCGAAACGATGCAGTTTGCATCTGATCGATCGTGTGTGGGCGCGAAAAAATAAGGTTCATAGCGAGGGTAAAGGAGGGAGGGCGACTCGCCCTCCTTTGCAGCAATGTGGGCGAGTCGCCCACACTCCTATCGCGGCAATGGCACCAACAAGCCCCCCTGAGCAGCAGAGTTTGATGGCAATCCCCTACGCCTCAGAATCAAGCAGGATCTTATATTCGACGGAGTCCACCAGCGCGCGCCATGTGGCTTCGATGATGTTATCACTGGCGCCAACAGTACCCCAAGTCGCTTCGCCATCAGTGGACTCGATCAGTACACGAGTGATCGCATCGCTACCCTGCTCAGTTTCGAGAATACGCACCTTATAGTCAATCAGTTCAACGGCCATGATCTCTGGGAACACGGGCGCAATCGCTTTACGCAAGGCATGGTCAAGCGCGCCGACAGGGCCATTGGCCTCGGCCACGGTATGATGCACTTGGTCGCCAATCTTGACCTGCACAGTTGCTTCTGAAACGACGCGACCTGAAGACTCCTGGTGACTCACCATCACACGATAGCCAACAAGCTCAAAATCAGGCTGTTTGCCCTTCAGAAAACGACTCAGCAGTAATTTGAAAGATGCATCGGCGGCTTCGTATTCATAGCCTTTAAATTCTAGCTCTTTCAACTCACCAAGGAATTCCTTCAACTGCGGCGAACGCGGGTCGAGATCGACTCCAATTTCCTTGGCCTTCATCATCACACTACTACGGCCGGACATATCGGAAACCAGTACCCGTGTGCGATTGCCGACCAGCTCTGGCGCAATGTGCTCGTAGCTGTGTTTTACTTTGGCGGCAGCATCGGCATGCACCCCACCCTTATGCGCAAAGGAACTCGTACCGACAAATGGCAATGTCGAATCCGATGCACGGTTGGCCATCTCATCGACAAACAACGAAAGATCACGCAGTTTCTTCAAGTTAGGTGCGCAGTTCAGGTCCGCATCCATCTTCAAGATCAAATTCGGGATAATGGCACTGAGATTGGCATTACCGTTACGTTCACCGAAACCATTCATTGTGCCCTGTACCAGCGTTGCGCCTGATTCGATTCCTGCGAGCGACAATGCGACCCCGAGGCCTGAATCATTATGGCAATGCATGCCAACAGACGTATGCGGGAAATGTGCCACGACCTTACTAACAATTGCTTGCATCTGACTGACAAGCTGGCCGCCATTGGTATCGCAAAGTGTCAAGTTGATCGCACCGCCACGTTGCGCGGCTTCAAGTGTCTGGATCGCGTATTCTGGGTTGTCGCAATAGCCATCGAAAAAGTGCTCCGCATCATAGATCACTTCGCGACCATTATCAGTCAGGAAGCGTACCGATTCTTCGATCATCTTAAGATTCTCTTCGGCAGTCGTGCGGATGATCTCCGTGACATGCAGCAACCAAGTCTTACCAAAAATGGTGACTACCGGGGTATCCGCATCAAGTAAGAGCTGCAGCTGCGGATCTTCCTCAGCCTTAAGACTAGCGCGACGAGTAGAACCAAAAGCAGCGATCTTGGCATGCTCCAAGTTCAGCTTCTTTGCTTCGTCGAAAAACGCCATATCGCGCGGGTTCGAACCCGGCCAGCCGCCTTCAATATAATCAATCCCAAACTGGTCCAGCTTCTCAGCGACGCGGATTTTAGCCGCGACGGTAAAAGAGACTCCTTCGCCTTGGGTGCCATCGCGTAGGGTTGTGTCGTAGATTTTGAGTGCTGGTGTCATCAGTGGAAACGATTTGAAAAACCGACGAAAACAAAGGCTTAGGGGGTCTGGGGCAAACCTAAACCGCAGCAGAGCAGTCAGATGCCGTGCCAAAACTTACTGCACACGTCGAATATTGATGAGTCAAGTATGCCGTCGACGTGGTAAGCCGTGCGGCTACGAGCGCTGGAGATAGACCACTTGTGTCTGCATAAATTCATACAGTCCGTGCTTACCATCCGCACCTCCGATGCCCGACTTGCGCCAACCCGCGTGGTAGCCCTGCATGGCCTCAAAGTGCTCACGGTTAATATACGTTTCGCCGAAGTTAAGTGCTTCGACTAAATTCATCGCCTCATTGATGTCATTCGAGAACACCGAGGATGTAAGTCCGTATTCCGTGTCGTTGGCCATGGCGATCGCTTCCTCGATTTCATCAAAGATCACCACCGGGATAACTGGGCCAAAGATTTCCTGAGTCACAATGTCCATCTGCTGAGTGCAGGCGCCAACGACCGTCGGCTCGAAATAGTAGCCAGATTCATCCGCACCGCGCTGACCACCGCACAAAATTTGCGCACCATCGTCCACTGCGCTAGCCAGCAAGCTCACAATCTTATCGAAACCAGCTTTATTGATCATTGGTCCATAATCGACTGTCTCGTCTTGCAACGGGTTGCCAAAACGTGCGGCCTGCATCTTCTCGACCAGCTTCGCAGTAAAAGCTTCAGCCACACTGCGTTGCACATAGATACGCTCGGCGCAATTACACACCTGTCCGCTATTGATGACACGAGAGGCCTGAATCGCAGTCG